>BNJU01000600.1_pt1 | contig 122266 bp, 139 predicted proteins | sample 8539281 | NCBI WGS metagenome assembly BNJU01 (sample SAMD00202456, study PRJDB9452) | human saliva metagenome | isolation source: human saliva | place: Japan | reverse complement strand
CGCTACCACGGCAAGTAAGCCAACCTCGGTGTTATAGGACAAAACGTGCTGGTGGAGGTTCGGTCCCACGCATCGTCGGGGGCGGGAGGTTCGGGCTAGCACGCTCGCACCGCTGCGCCTCAGACAGGATCAACCCCATCGGGAACATTCCACCTGATCGGGAGCATTCAACCCGTTAGGGAGGATTCCACCCGATCAGAAGGGTTGAATCTTCCCGATCGGGTGTAACACCTCATCGGCAACAAGCGTCATCTCGGAGCCGGCCGCTCACGACGCCCCTTGGCGTTGAGTCGGCGACGCCCTACCGGCGTTTATCGGCACCCTACCGGGCAGTCATGCACTAGTGAGGGAGCATGACACCAGGGGTAATGGCGGGGGTTTTGCGCCATGCGAACCCCTCTGGCGGTGTGTCGTCGGCGTGTCGGAGCCTTGGATGGCGCAAATCCCCCCATTGGGTGGCGGTAAGGTCGCGGTTCAGGGTGGTGAGGCGCCCACATCAACACGTCTTGTCCTTTCATCGCGACCTCAACACACGGAACGCGACAGCACAAACTCGAAGGGGCCGGCCATAAGGCCGACCCCTTCGAGTATCCCATCAACACAGTGCAAGTCTTCCGATGCGCTCCCTTTCTTGGCTCACCCTTTGTGGGTGTCGCCCTTGGCTTGATGACTATTAATGTACGGACCCCACCTGTGGGAACCATTGAACGAACCTGGCAATTTCCTGAGAATTTTTCACCGCTCGGGTCCAGCGCGGGCCCGGGCACTCACATTCGTTGAAATACCGGCGATTTTAACTGGCTGCGTGAGGACCACCAGGCAGTCGAGATCACGCACCTCGCAGGACTGAACACCCACGCCATTCGCCTCAGCGACGGCGGAGGCCGCCCGGCAGGGCCGCTCCCCCACATCCTCCCAGTCAGCCGTGGCGGACTGCTCTGCCCCCGCCAGGGCCGCCAGGTCGGCGACGGCCTGCAGGCGCACCCGCTCGCGGTAAGCAACGCCAACCCCGCCGAGAACCACCGCAAGCACGAGGGCCAGGACGATGAGCCCCACGGAATTGACGGTCCCCGATCCTTCCTCGCCGGAACGGTCGCCGGCGCGCCCATACGCGACAGGCTCACCTCGGTACACACCCGTACCCCTCCCTGGCGATCGCGGCGTCACGGCAGGTCCCCCTCGTCGATGGTGGTCACCGAGCATCGGGCGATGCCCCCGACCCAGCCGGCCGCCCCGCGGTAGGAGCAGTGCCGGTGACGCTCACCCACCCACCGCTACGCGACACCGCGTAGGATCCGGGCGGGTAGGCAGCCGAGGCAGCTCCTGCGGGTCGGTCTGCCCGATGGAGGCAGCCCGCGCGCCCTCGCGCACCGCCTGGCACAGGGATGCTCCGGTCATCCCGGCCTGCGCAGCGGCGACGATGACGCCGACGACGAGGGTGACAGCGACGAAACCGATGGCGTGTTCGACGGTGACGTATCCGCGCTCGTCACTGTTCATCGGGTGTTGAGCGCCTCCTGGATGATGGATTCGAGGGCGGCGCGCACGGTGTCCGATTTGAGGATCACGATGAGCAGGCCCGCGAATCCGGCGGCGGCGATGGTGCCGATCGCGTACTCGACGGTGGTCGCGCCCTCCTCGGGGTCGCACCCATCGGTGGGCTCGGCTGTGGTCCGGGGTCGCAGGGCCCGAGCGCCTTCCTGCACGGCCGCCATCGCGATGAGCTGGGCGCGCGTAGCGCGCAGTCGATTCTGTCGATGATCGTCATTAATCTGTCCTTTCTTCCGTTGCGCGCGGTCGCGCAGAGACCAGTGTGCGGGAATCGCCCCGTAACTCCACGCGGATTCGCACCCCTGTGGATAACTAACTAGGCCCCGCAACCCCTGTGGATAACCCGCCTACACGCCAATCCCTCCCATGAGATGCGCAAGCAGGGGCGCGATGCCCAGGGCCAGGAAGGCCGGCAGGAAGAAGACGCCGAGCGGGCCAACGAGGCGAACGCTCAGCTCCTCGGCCTGCGCCTTCGCGTCGACGAGGCGTGATCGGCGCTCCCACGCGGCACTGCGGGCGAGAAGCGTTTCCGGGGCGGTACCGCTGGTCCACGAGGCCTCGAGCGCGTCGCGCAGGGAATGGCTCCACTCGGGCGCATCCTCCCACGCGTCCGCCCAGGTCGCCCCGAGCCGCAGCGAGGCGGCGGCCCACGACAACGCATCGGCGGCGCAGGCGTCGGCAAGGGGCTTCCAGTGCGCGGGGGATCGCCGCACCGCAGGCCAGGGCGGAGGCGACGAGGTCACAGGCGAGCGCGCCGTCTATCCCCTCCTCAACGCGCCTGCACCGGGCGAGGATCCGTCGACACGAGGCGACGCCCGCCGCCCACGCGGCCACACCCACGAGGGCACACACCCGTCCCGCCCCGCCTCCCGTGTAGAACTGCCAGGGTGATGCCCCCAGCGCGAGCGCACACGCGATCCCCACGAGGGGAAGGGACGCGAGGACGCGCGCGGACATGAGCGGGCCGGCGGCGGCGACGCGACGCGCCTCCTCGAGCGCCTGCGCGTCGTCTATCGCGCTGCCGATCGCGTCGAGCACATCGGCGAGGGGCGCGCCGAGGCCGTGGCTGAAACGGCAGGCGAGGGCGACGGATGCGGCGCTCACGCGGGATGCAGCCGCGCCCGGGTGCCCTTTCTGCTCTGCGCAGGGAGCGCCAGCGCGTCGGCGCGCGCCCACTCGTCGAGGACGGCAGGGTAGGAATCATCCACGCCGACGCTCCCTCCCGCATCGATGCGTGCCAACGCGAGGCCCCAGGCAAGGGAGGTGGGGGCTCCCGCGCGCAGGCGGGTCGCGACCTCGGCGACGAGGAGGGAGAGCTCTCGCGGGGTGGGCGGGCCCTGCGCGCGGCCTCGGTGGCGCGCGGATCTTCCCGGCCCGGGGATTAGCCGACCCCACCACCCCCGAGCCTCGCGCCCCGGGCACACACACGCGTCGGCCGCGCCCACACGCGCGCGATGTGCCTCGCGCGCTCCCCGATCACCACGACACAACACTGACAACACAACGCAACCACACATATAACGAACACACTGACCGCCGCCACCTCACCAAGGCCGAGGCAGTCCACGAACGCATCCCAACCAGCCCTCATAGCCCGACCCGTCGGGCGAGGGAGACCAGGCCTCGTGCGTGGTGACACAGCCATCGGCGGTAGCGCTGAGCGCGAGCACGCACTCGAGTGACCCGCGGGCGCGCTGAGGGACCCCGACCTCGGACACCCATCGGTGCCCGGAGGGGGATCGGCGCAGGTGGAGGACGGCGTCGATGGCGCTGGCGGCCTGGGCGGCGACGGCGCTTTCGCTCATGGCGGCGAGCGCTCCGAGGGCAGCGAGCCGCGCGGGCACATCGCGCGCCCCGTTGGCGTGGATCGTCGCCCAACCGCCGTCGTGCCCGGTGTTGAGGGCGGTGAGGACGTCGCGCACTTCGGGGCCTCGACACTCGCCGAGGACGAGGCGGTCGGGGCGCATGCGCATGGCCGCACGCACGAGGTCGGCGAGGGTGACCGCGCCCCTCCCCTCAACGTTGGGTGCGCGCTCGATGAGGTGCACGCAGTGTGGGTGAGCGGGCGCGATTTCGGCGACCTCTTCGATACAGACGATCCTCTCACCGGCGGGGACAAGGGCAAGCGCGGCGCTCAGGAGCGTCGTTTTCCCACTTCCGGTCGCCCCGCTGACGAGGACGTTGGCCCGCGAGGCGACAAGGGCCCGCAGGAGCGTCCCCACCTCGCCGGGCAGAGTCCCACAGGCCTCGAGATCCGAGATGCCCAGCCGACGGGTGCCGAGGACGCGCAGGGAGATGAGTGTGCCCGATCCCGACACGGGGGCGAGGACCGCGTGGAGGCGCACGCCCCCGGGCAGGGTGCCGTCCGCGATGGGGCGCGCGTCGTCGAGGCGCACGCCGCTGGCGCTCGCGAGGCGGATGGCGGCGCGGCGGGCGTCCGCCTCGTCTCGGATACCGGCGTCCACGCGCACGAGGCCGCCCCCTCGGTCGACCCACGCCCGGGTGCCGTTGATGAGGACGTCGGTGACGGCTGGGTCGTCGAGGAGGCGCGCGGGTCGGATCCATGCCGCGTTGCCGGGCGCGTAGGTTCTCCAGGGTGTAGGTGACCGCGGCGGCTCCGCAGCCAGGCGGAGCGCACGCGGCGGCCGCACGAGCGGGGTCCTCACCGCGGGCGAGCAGACGCAGCGCGTCACGCATGGCGCGCCTCGATCGCGAGGAATTCACCCAGTGACGACGCGGCCCCGCCTGCATGCGCGGAGGAGGCGGAATCAAGGGCGTGCATCAGCGCGCGCAGGTCCCGCCCGGGGCGCGTTGGGGCGCGCAGGATGGGCCCGGGGGCGCACGCGCGCAGACCGGCTCCCCAACGCTCACCAGCGCACACAAGCGTGATCGCGGGACACGGAGGAGGAACCGCCGCGCATGTCGCCGACAGAGCGGCGGCACCCTCCAGGTCCCCGTGGGTCACGACGATAAGCGCGTCGGCGTGGATCGCGGACACGCATCGGGCGGCTCGCTCGTCCCATCGGCCCGCGTCCACGATGAGGGGCGCGTCGAGGGATCGGCACGCGGCGACCACGCGGGGATCGTCGGCGGCGGCACCGCCTCGGGAGTCCCCGACGAGGGCCCGCACGCCCCCGACCACGGGCAGGTGCTCGCGCAGCGAGGGCAGGTATGAGTCTTCGGAGGCGTCGAGATCCGCCCAGCGCACGCCGGGTACATCATGGTCAGCCGCGAGCGCGACACCGGGCACGGACCCGGACGCGTCGACAACGACCGCCTCGCCCGACCTCGCTCGGCGGGCACCGCGCTCCCCGCGCCGCACACCCCCTCGGACACCCCGACGACGCCCACGCTCGCGTGCCAGCAGCCGCACAATGCCGGTGACCCCAACCCCTCCGGCGATCCCGGCGACCGCCCATACCGCGCCCGAGCGGCGAGTTCGCGCACAGGCCTCGGCGATGAGGGACACGAGGAGCGCTCCTCGTGTCCCCCGGTAGTCTCACCTGACCACCCTGCCCGACGCGCACGCAGGGCGCTCCCTCGGGCACGGGAACCGACGCTGAGGCGAGGATCAACGAGGCCTGGCCCGGGTTCGAGCACACGCGCGCCCCTGCGAGCACCGCGGCATCGCGCGCGCCGTCGAGGTCGGGCGGGGCGAGTCCGACGAGGGCGACGGTTCCTCGAGGTGGGGTGACGTGGGCGTTCATGGGACGACGATGCGCCCGCACCGATTGTCTCGTCCACCCGCGTGCGCGCCCCTGTGGACAACGCCAACCCGAGGTGCGAGGCTGTGCATAGAGGGGTCCGATGGAGGACCCCTGTGGATTGAGCCAACGCTGGAGTAGACGCAATGGTACGCGCGGCCTTTTTCGACCTGGATAAGACGATCCTGGACACGTCCTCGAACGTGGCGCTCTCGGGTCCATTCATCGAGGCCGGCCTCATGAACCGTCGGACCGCGCTCACCTCCGTCCTGGTTCAGCTGCCCTACCTGCTCGCGGGCGCCGACGAGTCGCGCATGGAGCAGATGGCGCAGGCGCTGGGGCGCATGGGGCGAGGCTGGAACGCCGCTTTCCTCGAGGCAACGGTGGAGGACGCGCTCGAGCGCACGATCCAGCCCGTCTGCTACGCGCAGGCCCTGGCGCGCATCGAGCAGCACAAGCGCGCGGGAGACATCGTCGTGATCGCCTCGGCATCGGTCGAGCAGGTGGTGCGCCCGATCGCGCAGATGCTGGGGGCGGACGAGGTCCTCGCCTCGCGCGCGGCGGTCGACGAGGATGGGTGTTTCACGGGCGAGATCACGCACTTCAACCAGGCGCAGGGAAAGGCGGATGCCTGCGAGGCCCTGGCTCGCGCGCGCGGCTGGGACCTGTCGGAATGTTCGGCCTACTCGGATTCGGTGTCGGACGCGCCGCTCCTGCGCCTCGTCGGCCACCCCTACGCGGTCAACCCGGACCGCGGCCTGCGCGAGATGGCGCAGCGCGAAGGCTGGCCCACCCTCACGTTCACGTCCACGGTGCGCGTCCTGCCGCGCGAGGTTCCCACGCCCGCGAAGGTCGCGGTGCCTTTCATCGCCGGCGTCGCCGTGGGCGCGGCGGCCTGCGCGCTTCTGCGCCGCTGAGAAACAGCCCTAGGAGAGGCGGCCCGCCTGCACGTGGCGGGCGACGTCGCGCCCCACCTGGGCGCCGTAGACGACTCCCGCGCAGTAGTGGATGATCCACCGGGCCAGGCCGGCCTCGTCGGCGCTCACCCACCCGGCGAGTTCGCGTCCCACGCGCGCCGGGTCGAGCGCGTCGTAGGCGCTGGGCACGCACACGCCGGTCGGGTCAACGCCTCGGGTGACGAGGATCCACCGCGCTAGTCCGCCTCCCACGACGGACGAGGCCGGGATCGAAAGACGCGCCGGAAACGGAAGTGGGCGGTCAGGGCGGCGGCAACGGCGAGGGCCGGGCGCATCGCAGCGCGTGTAGGCGAGGGCGGGTGCGAGCAGGGGACGGGATCGGCGGGCACGGCGACGGACCGCGACTCGACGAGGCCGGCGGCAACGAGCCCCTGAGCAGGCATCCCTGATGCAGTCCCGCAATCAGCGTCGGGGAAGGGGCGTGGGGGCGACGCGCGCCCCCCTGGGGATCGGGTGTTGAGCGCGGGGAAGCGCGAGGCGAGATTCCACTGCGAGCGCCAGATCCCCAGCGCGAGTGCAGCCCCCGGATCCGAGGCCGCTCCCCCATCGTCAGCCATGGACAGGGCTCGCACGTCGTCGACGCTCGTGCGGGCACCCTCGATGATGGACAGGGGCGGCGGCCTCACGCACGGCTGCCTCCGCGCGTGCCTCCTCCCAGCCTCGGCGCAGTCCCTCGCTGAAGCGCAAGTCGGCGAGAGCCGCGTGGGCCTCGTTCATGGCGGAGGCGACGTCGGGGCGGGCTGCCGCCGCGCACAACACGGCGGGTGCGGGGTCGACGAGGGCTTCGATACTCACCCCTCTACACTAGGGGCATGACGCTTTTGCAGCATCGAAACCTCTCCGCGCGCCTGCGCTCGGGGTTGTTCGCGTTCGTTTTCGCCCCGATCGCCCTGGTGTTCCTGGGGTCCTCGATGGTCGACGTGCAGGCGTTGGCCTCGGTCGGCCAGCCCCTGGCCTCGGTTGAGGGGCTCATCGGCATGGCGCTCGCGTCACTGCTGCTGGCCCTCATCGCCCTCAATTGCGAGGAGTCGAGCGCGGGGATGGTCGTGACCTTCGTGTGGTCGCTGGTCGTGGGGGCGGCTCAGTTCTTTGGTGTGGCGCGCCTTCCGTTTCTCATGAAGTCGTCCGTGGGTGCCGAGGACATCATCGCGGGCGTGTCCTGGTGCCTGTACCCGGTGTGCATGTCGCTCATGCTCGGCGCGTGCGCGCTGACGATCAAGTCGGTGCGAGTGCGCGCCGGTAAGAGCACGCGCGTGCCTCTGGCCCGCGTGCACCGCCACGGATTCGGCACAACGGTGGCGCTTCCCGCGGCGGTCGCGGCGGGCACGCTGATGGTCGCGGCGGCCCCCTCGGACACGACGAACGTCGCGGCCATGGGCCTGGAGGGGGTCACCGAGAGCTTCGAGCCGATGCACTGGCTCGCGCTCGGAGCGGGCGTCGCGTTCGCGGTGCTCGTCGTGAGCGCCCGCTGGTCGATCACCGGCACGCAGATCGCGAGCTGGTTCATCCTGGTGCTCCCCACGTACGTGGTCCTGCCCGTGTGGGCGTCGCTGACGGGCAACGTGATCGTCCCCGGCCCGTCCCTGCTGACGAAGATGGCGCTCGCGAGCCCGCCGCTGGCGGCGCTCGGAATGGCGACCGGATGCGCCTCGATGGGTGTCCTGTGGGCCCGCGTGCGGGCGCTCAAAAAGCTCGAGAGCCGATGAGGATTCGACGGCAAAAGAGGGGCCTGCCGAGGGCTAATGCGCGCAAGCGCTCACCCTGACCCGTAATATGTGGGCAGATATAAGGAGGAAGCATGTCTGATAACGAGTTTGACGCCCAGCGCGACCGCGCCGAGGAGCACCTGACAACCTGGTGCTGACCGGCGAGGAAATCGAGCTGCCCGGTGAGGATTCCGACGCGTCGGCGATCATCGGCGAGTCCAGTGAGCCCATCCACACGGGCGAAATCGAGGCGGTCGCGATCGGCGGCCTGACGGGCCGCGTGCCGGCCGCAGCGCCGCTCAAAGCCGACGATCGAGGACAAGATCTCCACGGGCGAGCTGCCCGTCGTATCCGCCCCGAGGGCGATCTCCCGGTCGTTTCTTCCTCCGACGAGGCCGAGGCCGCCCCCGAGCAGGAGCAGGCCGAGCAGGAGTCCCCCGCCGAGGCTCCGGCCGCCGACCAGGGCGCTGATGAGTCTGCCGAGGCCGACGCTCCGTCCGCAGAGGGTCCGAGGCCGAGACCACCGACGAGGCCCCCGCTGAGGACGTGACCGAGGAGCAGGCTCCCCGCAGAGGACACCGCTTCCGACGAGCACGCCCCCGCCTCGTCGAACGAGGAGGGCGAGCAGCCCGAGGCCTCCGCGGACCAGGCGGAAGAAGGCGAGAATTCCCTTTGCTTCCCTGCTCTCCTCCGCAGACGAGGACGCCGCAGGCGAGGCGACCGAGGACGTGACCGAGATCCGGAGCCCGCGCTCGCCCCCGTCATGACGCCCGCGCAGGCGGCCGCCGCCCTGAGCGAGGGCCAACGACGAGGCGACCGACGATATTTCCGACGAGGCCGAGGCTCCCTCGAGCGACGATCAGCCCTCCGAGGACGAGCCGGCCGAGAGCGAGGTCGCCGCGGTCGGTGGCGCTGCCGCCGAGGCCTCCGCGCACTCCCCGTCCTCGCGCCGCTCGATGATCTTCGGCGACGACGAGACCCTGTCCCCTCGATTCCCGCGGTCGCGGCCGAAGAGGAGAACGCTCCCGCCGAAACCTCCGCGGAGGAAGAGCCCGAGGCTGAGGAGGATGCCCCCTTCACCGAGCCGACGACCCAGCTGCCGACGCAGGCCACCGAGGCCTCGTACTCCTTCGAGGATCAGGATGCCGCCGAGGCCGCACGCCCGCGCCGCCGCTCCCTGCTGGGCGAGGGCGACGAAGACAGCGAGGCGGCGACCCTGGCAGCCATCGCGTCGACCGCCGCGCGCGGCGACAAGTCCGACGCGCCTTCGAGCCTGGACGACGAGCTCTTCTCCGCCGCCCCCGAGATCACGGAGATGCCCTCGCGCACGGGTGCCCACTGGCTGTCCTTCCTGCTCTTCCTGCTGCTCGTGCCCGCCGGCTGGTACCTGGCCGCCGACGCGGGTGCCCGCATGACTCTGGCGGACGCCGCCCCCATGTACACGGGCGTCGCCTCGATCGTGGCCCTGGGCGAGATCCTCGGCGCGATCGTCATCTCCGCGATCCTTTTCGTGGCCGCGCGCCGCTCGTCGCTGGGCGCCTGGCTGATGGGCATCGTGACCCTCATCGTGGGGTCTGCCGTGGCTCATGGCCCCCGGCATTACGGGAGCGTCGGTACTGTCCGCGCTCACCGCGCTGACCAACACGGGCTCGCTGGGCGCGAACCTCTCGCACCACCTGCAGGCCTCCGGCTACTCCGGCCGCTTCGCCCTGCTGGGCATCGCCCTCATGGGCCTGGCCTACGTGTCCCACTCGGCACGCCGCACCGGTCGCGCCGAGGAGGCGCTGCGCGTCTCGCTCGAGGCCACCAACCCGGCGGGCGCCTTCTACTCAAGCGCGCCCGTAAGAAGGCGGCGAAAGAAGCGGCCCGCAAGTGAAAAACTCTGATTCCCGCCAGCGCGATCGAGCTCGTGGGTCCGTGGACCCATCGGCACGTGCGCGCTGGCGGCGCCGCATTCCACGTCGCCGACATGGGCGAGGGCATGGACCATGCGCTCGTCCTCCTGCACGGCTTCCCCGAGCACTGGTGGGCGTGGCGCGACGTCCTGCCCGCCCTCGCGGAGTCGACCTCGCGCGTGTTCGCCCTTGATTTGCGAGGCTTCGGTACCTCCGACCTGACGCGCGGAGACTGCGACCTACAGCAGATGGCGAACGATGTGATCGGCGTTGTGCGCGCCCTCGGCGTGGCTTCGTTCTCCGTGGCCGGCATGGGGATCGGCGGTACGGTCGCGTGGATGATCGGCGCGCTGGCCCCCCTCGAGCTGCGATCGGTGGCCGTCCTGTCGGCGCCGCACCCCCTCGGCGTCCAGCCCGTGATCGGTCGCGCGCCCCTGGGCGGGTGGCCGCGTCCTGCAGGGTCGCCTCGCGCTGCCCACCGGGCGTGAGCGCGCGCTGCGTTCGGGTGCTCTCGTGACGACCGTGTTCCGCGCGTGGGCGTCGCCCGGGAACGTCGACGCCCTCGTCTCCCAGTCGGGCACGTACCGCGCCGCACTGCGCCGACCGTTTGCCGCACACACCGCGCTGCGCGGCCTGAGCGCCGCCCGCAAGATCTCGCGCGAAGAGCGCCGTCTGCTGTCGGAGCCGGTGCGCGTGCCCGTCCTGTCCCTCGTCGGGCGCGACGACGGAGCATGGTCGGCGCTGGATCACGCGGCCGACGCCCAGTTCGTGGATGCGCCGCTGACGCAGATCGTCATTCGCGAGGCCGGACACTTCCTCCCCGAAGAAGCACCGCAGGCTGTGGCCGAGGCTCTGTCAGAGCACGTCGGCACCCACGCCAAGTAGCCTATTTTTCATTAGACAGGTCACACAAAACACGAAATGAAGCCCATTTCACCTGATAGATAGGGCATAATGGTGTGATGCGCGGTACCTCCTCGTGAGTGGTATTACGTATGGGATCCACTGCGCAATCCAAATCGAAACGCCCGAGCAATCGGGCACGAGCGGAAGGAGCTCCGCACCATGATCGGTGACGGAAACTTCATCAGCCAGGTGCCGCTGTTCGGTGGCCTTGATGATGCACAGCAGGTGTCCCTCCAGCAGAAGATGGGTCATACGACCCTGCGTCGCGGAGAGACTCTCTTCGACGAAGGCGATCTCGGCGATCGCCTGTACATCGTGACCGAGGGCAAGGTGAAGCTCGGCCACACGTCCAGCGACGGCCGCGAGTCTCTGCTCGCAGTCCTGGGCCCCGGAGAGATCATCGGTGAGCTCACGCTCTTCGATCCGGGTCCGCGCTCGACCACCGCAACCGCCGTTTCCCCGGCGTCCCTCCTCTACCTCGAGCACGAGGATCTCATGCACGTGCTCGACACCAACCCGACCCTGGCCAAGCACATGCTGCGCGCCCTCGCGCAGCGCCTGCGCCGCACCAACGAGTCCCTCTCGGATCTCGTGTTCTCCGACGTTCCCGGCCGCGTCGCCAAGGCCCTCCTGGACCTTGCAGACCGCTTCGGCACCGCGACCGACAAGGGCGTCCACGTCCCCCACGACCTCACGCAGGAAGAGCTCGCCCAGCTGGTCGGCGCCTCCCGTGAGACCGTGAACAAGTCTCTGGCCGACTTCGTGTCGCGCGGCTGGATCCGTCTGGAAGGTCGCGCCGTGACCCTCCTCGACGTCGATCGCCTGGCGCGTCGCGCTCGCTGACCGCAGCCTACACAGGGTTGGGCCCGACACCGTGAGGTGTCGGGCCCAACCCTTTGCTTGACGATATGAACGAGGCCGTGGCCTCTCGTGCGATGTCCGCACGGGCCGACCACGGCCTCGTTCATACGCAGAACTGCTGCGCGTCAGTTCTGAACGGCGGGTGCTTCCTCAATCGGACGCTTGAGGTAGGCCACCAGGTTCTCGGAACCCGTGGGGCCGGGGATCACCTGGACGAGTTCCCACCCGTCGGCGCCCCACTGGTCGAGGATTGCTTTCGTCGCGTGCGTGAGCAGCGGAATCGTGGAGTATTCCCATTTAGTCATGGCTCTATCCTACCCGCCCGCCAACTGGGGGCGCACGAAAGACAGGACCTTTGGGACGTGGGGGCTGCGGAGCTCGCGGGCGAGCGGCTCGTCGGAGGTGCGCAACCACTCCAACCAATTGTCCGCGTGAGGATAGTGGCGCAGAATCGCTCGACGTTCACGTTCCGTCAGACCGCCCCACACGCCGTAGTTAGCCTCGGATTCGAGAGCGTCGGCGAGGCATTCGAGGCGAACCTCGCATTCGTAGCAGCGCATACGAACCTGACGCTGGGAGGCACCCTGCACAAACAGCACGTCCGGTTCGATGGACGCGCAGAGCGCGCGGGCGACCCAGCTCTGGTCGTCGCCTTGCGTTGACATCGTGGAACTCCACTTCACTGTATTTCGAGCCCTGCCTGTGACCATACACATGCGTGTGGGCGCAAACGCTGCGACCACTGTCGAAGGCCCCTCAAGGTGATTCATCAGGCAATTCTCACGCGTCGCCAAACGCCAGATGAGCGGGCCGACACGTAAGCTAGGAATATGTCGCACTCTCACTCTCGCGCTGTCCGACCGGCCCAGCTGCTCGCGCTGCTGCTGGCGTTCCTGAGCGTGTCCTCGCTCATGGGCGTCGTCACGGCCGGCATGCTCGTCCCCGTCGCGGGTCCCACCGCACTGGTCGCGAAGTCGGTTCCCTCCGTCTTCAACGAGCTGCCCGGTGACCTGCAGACCGTGACCCCGGCCGAGGAGTCCCAGCTTCTTGATTCGTCCGGCGGCGTGATCGCGCACTTCTACGACAAGCAGCGCATCGTGGTGCCCAGCGCCAACATCGCTGACGTTATGAAGAAGGCGATCGTCGCGATCGAAGATAAGCGCTTCTACGAGCACAACGGCGTCGATGCCACGGGTATTGCTCGCGCGCTCGTCACGAACCTGGGTGAGAGCGGCCGTCAGGGCGCTTCGACGATCACCCAGCAGTACGTGCGTAACTCGCTGGCAGAGCGCGGCTACCTCGAGGGCGACGCGGAGCAGGTGAGCGCTGCAACCGAGCAGACCACCGAGCGTAAGCTGCGCGAAATCAAGTACGCGCTGGCACTGGAGAAGACCCAGTCGAAGGACGAAATCCTGACGGGTTACCTCAACATCGCACCCTTCGGCCCCATCACCTACGGCGTCGAGGCCGCCTCGCAGCGCTACTTCTCCAAGTCCGCGTCAGAGCTGAACTATCTGGAGGCTGCGCTCCTCGCCGGCCTCGTCCAGTCCCCCGTCCAGTACGATCCGCTGACCCACCCGGAAGCCGCTCAGGAACGCCGCGACACGGTCCTGGCAACGATGCTTGACCAGGGCGTCATCACGCAGGAAGAGTACGACGAGGGCGTCGCGACGACTGTCGATTCGATGCTGCATCCGACGGTGTCCTCGGAGGGCTGCTCGGGCGCCGAATCCTCGAAGGCATACTTCTGCGACTACGTCCTCTCCCAGTTCCTGGAGGACCCGACGTTCGGCGCGACACGCATCGAGCGCGAGCGCCTGCTCAAGACCCAGGGCATCACGATCCGCACGACGCTGGACCCCGCGAAGCAGGACGCCGCCTACGCCGCCCTGACGAACGCGATTCCCGTGGGCGACGCCTCCGGCCTGAACGACGCACTCGTCTCGCTGGACCCGCGCACCGGCAAGGTGCTGGCGATGGCCCAGAACACGACCTACGGCATCGAGGCTGGCCAGACGATGTCAAACTACTCGGCCGACGGTAACTTCCAGGTGGGCTCGACCTTCAAGGTGTTCACGCTCCTGCAGTGGTTCAAGGAGGGACACTCGGCCTACGAAACCGTGGGCTCGGCCAACACCTTCTACCCGAACGGCGCCTTCAAGTGCGACGGTCGCTCCATCACGACCGAGGGCTACCAGGTCAACGACCTCGCGGGTAAGACCGGGCACGATGAACGTCGTGCGCGCCACCGGCCAGTCGGTCAACCAGGCGTTCGTCAACATGGCGTCGCGCGTGGACTTCTGCTCGATCTTCGAGACCGCCTACGACATGGGCATCACGGAGGACGGCGAGGTTCCGTCTCCCTTCCCCGCCAACATCCTCGGTTCCGTGTCGGCCTCCCCGCTGCAGATGGCCTCCGTGTTCGCGACGATCGCGAACTCCGGCCAGCAGTGCAAGCCCCAGTCCATCGAGTCCGTGACCGACCGCGACGAGAACGTCCTCAAGGAGTTTGCAGCGGACTGCAAGGAGGTCATCTCCCCTGACCTCGCAGAACAAGACGGCGGCACTTCTGACGGCCTCGGCCGGCCAGTACTACACGTCGACTCGTCTGGGCGACGGCCGTCCCTTCGCCGCGAAGTCGGGCACGACCGACGGCCACGCCAACACGTGGCTGACCGGCTTCACCCCCTCGCTCGCCACTGCCGTATGGGTGGGCCACGGCGACAACTCCTCCCAGGAAGTTTCCGGCGTTGTCATCAACGGCGTGTACCACAGCGAGATCTTCGGTGAGACCTACGTCGGCCAGAACATCTGGGCGCCCTACATGACGCAGGCGCTGGCGGGCACACCCATTGAGGCCGTCTCGAACGCGAACATCGGCGCGACGACGCCTCAGCGCGGCGCGACTCCGACTCCCGCACCGAGCGCGTCACCCAACAGCAATGACCACTGACGTCACGTCTGCACTCGCAGGGGCCACGGCCTCGTCCGCTCGACGAGGCCGTGGCCTCCTGCGCACCGCGGGAGCGGTCGTCGGCGGGCTGGGTCTCGCGGGCCTGGCAGCGGGCGGCGCGGCGCTCGCGTGGGGTTCGGTCGAGCGTACGATGCCGGTGCTACGCCGCTACGACGTCCCCATTGAGGGGACGTTCCCGAGGTGACGATCCTCCAGATCGCGGACCTGCACCTGTTTGCCGGACAGGAGTTTCTCCTGCGTTTCCTGTCGGATGTCGCAGCCTCGGAGCGCTTCGACATGGTCGTAGCGACCGGCGACAACTTCGGATCCGTGGCTGCGCTGGACATGGTGATGGACGCGTATCGCCCGTTCCTGTCCTATCCGGGCGCTTTCGTGCTCGGGTCGAACGACTACTACTCGCCAATTCCGAAGCGCTGGAGCCGCTACCTGTCACGATCAAAGCCGCACCCCGTGCGGGTTGTTCCCGATCTTCCCTACCTGCCGATGGTGCGTCGCATGCGTCAGGCTGGCTGGGTCGACCTGTCGAACGCTGCCGGCACGATCAGCCTGCCCGCCGGCACGGTGTCCCTGCTGGGCACGGATGACGCGCATATCACCGGGATCGCATGGAGCGCGGCCGCGTCATGGGCAGCGCCGGGCGTGCTGCGCCTGGGCGTCACGCACGCTCCCTACACGCGCGTCGTGTCCGCGCTGACGTCGGCAGGCTCGGACCTGATCCTCGCCGGGCACACGCACGGCGGCCAGATCGGCATTCCCGGAGTCGGGGCGATCATCACGAACTGCGACATTTCGCGCCCCTACGCGAAGGGCTTGAAGCGGTGGGAGGCTCCGGACGGCGCTGAGGCGTGGCTGCACGTCTCGGCTGGCCTGGGAACCTCACCCTACGCAAAGATTCGCATCGCGACGCGCCCCGAGGCGTCTCTGCTGCACGTGCACCCCGCGTAGGAGGGCGTCGCCACCACCAGCTGCAGCGCTTTCTGAGGCTCCACACAGCCAGACAACATGCGGCGTGGACCACACTTCGAGCGCTCACTCCGTCTCCGTTTGGGAATATCGACAGGGTGAGGCTATACTCGAACGGCACCGGGGTGTGGCGCAGCTTGGTAGCGCGCTTCGTTCGGGACGAAGAGGCCGTGGGTTCAAATCCCGCCACCCCGACCGGTAGTCGCCGGGACCAAAAGGTCCCGGCGACTTTTGCATAGGCGCTATGCTCAGAATCACTGACCAATGGGTCGAAAGCGCGCGATCGCCCATTAGACTGAGGTCGTACCCATCACTCACTTTGAGGAGAATCTTTATGAAGCGTCGTCTTGCAGCAGCCCTGCTCATCATCACGCTCCCCCTGGGCATGGCAGCATGCCACGGCACGAAGTCCCGCAAAGGCCACCCCGAGCACCCCGGCGCCCGCTGCGACCGCCAGCGCCAACCCGACGCAGGCCCCCGCAGTCAGGCTCCCCGGTCCGACGCAGGCTCCCGCTCCCACAGTCAGGCCCCCAGCGCCTCCGGCCAGTCCGTCGATGAAGCCTGCAACCTGGTCGACAGCCAGCTGAGGTCGTTCACCAACAGCTACAAAGACACCAGCGACCCCACACAGGCACTGGCAGCTGCTGAGGCCACCATTAACGCCCTGAATTCTCCGCAGATCACCAACCCCGACGTGAAGCAGGGCGTCCAGCAAGGTGGCCTCGGCCCTCTCGGACATGGTCAACTTCAGCAAGAAGTACCAGTCGAACCCGAATGCCGCCGACCAGAAAGAGGTCGAGCGATTGACGCAGAACCTGACCACGTCGCTGCTCTCGCTCGGTAACCTGTGCCCCGCGATTTTGAAGTGATGACGCGCCTGTAAGCGCTCAATCATTGATCGCATAGCGATTGGGGGCGGCCCAATGGGCCGCCCCCAATCGCTATATTCGACTCAGCGACTAATCAGTGCTGGTATCCGCACTTGTTGAACAGTTCCGTCTGCTTCGCGCTGAGATCTTCCATGATCTTCTGGTACTCTTCGAGCTTCTGGACGTCCATGCTCATCGGGTCCGCCTTCAGGACACCCGAGTTATCAGCAGCGGCACGCCATCCGGCCGCAACCTGATCGACGGACTCTTTAATCTCCTTGTTGGTGATCTTCTTGGAGGCCTCTTCGTAGGTGGTGGCAAACGTGGTGTAGGTGTCGGCGATGTTGGCAGCGTCACCATTCTGTGCTGAATTCACGAGGGCGAGGCCCGCGTCGTTGAGAGGCTTCTCGAGCAGCTTGCAGGCGTCAGCTTTCGACTGGGACCCGCAGGCGGCCATACCCAGGGGAAGAAGGGTCACGAGGATCGCAGCGGCGATGCGGCGCTTCATTTGTTTGCTCCTTGATGTGTTGATAATGGATGCTCTTCGAGCCTAGCGGCCCATACGGCCCTGACTCGACGGTCAAAGCATGACCCTGCTCACGCATCGGAGCGATAGAGCATACCTATACCAACGAACGGTCACCACACACTATCAACAGGCATCAAAATTACCCTCTCAAATCGAGCAAGAGTGCCGACTTGCGACCGCCGTTGAGACACCTTCACTTCCATCACAACTTCCGATTGACACCCTTACGCCATTTTTGCATTACTTGAAACCCTCCTATACTTCCACTGTATCCATCAATACTCACTGAGGAGTTCCCATGAAGCAGCGCATCGCCGCTACCATGCTCATCGCCCTTCTTCCGCTCAGCCTCGCAGCTTGCGGCGGCCAGAAGTCCGACAGCGCATCCACCACCCCTCCGCCCAGGCCAGCACGAGCGCGGCAGCCCCACCCAGGCTGCCCCCGCTTCCTCCGACGAGGTCCACGGCCGACGCCTGCATGAAGCTCGCCGCCCCCATGACCGAGGCCGCGTCCACGTGCCGAGGCCAGCCAGCAGGGTCACGACCGACCCCCAAAAGGCCGTAGAGGCATGGCAGGCTCTCACCGACGCCTACAAGTCAGCATCCGGCTCCATCTCGAACGCTGACGTGAAGAAGACCGTCGATGATCTCGCCAAGGACGCTCAGGCCGTGACCGACCAGATCAAGGCCGTCTACGTCGACAACGACCTCAGCAAGCTCGCCGAATACACGACCGCAGTCCAGAACATGAGCACGCACCAGGAGACGCTCAACAAGCTGTGCAACGTCGACAAGTGAGCAACCGCTAACCTATCAGCACGCAGGAGGGGCGGCCCAACGGGCCGCCCCTCTACGCTATTCACTCAGCCGATAACCAGAGCTGGGGATCAGCGCCCCCGCGCCCCGGCCTCGTCCATTCAGGCCTCTCCGCCGTTCTTCCAGCGACGGAAGAACATCGCCAGCAGCGCGCCGGACAGGTTGTGCCACACGGAGAACACGGCTGCCGGGAGCGCGGTCTCCGGGGTGGAGGCGAAGTGGGTCTTCGCCAGCGTCGCGGCCAGTGCCGAATTCTGCATGCCGACCTCGATTGCGGTCGTGCGCGCAGCCTTGTCGGAGCCGCGGCCAACGCGTCCGGCCAGGTAGCCGAAAAGGTAGCCCAGGAGGTTGTGGCAGATGACCACCGCGATGATGAGAGCGCCGGAGGTCAGGATCTTATTGACCGAGCCAGACACGACGACCAGCAGCACGTAGCAGATACCGAACACGGAAATCCAGGGAGAAGCGGCAGGGATCTTCTCCACGAACTTGCCCGCGACGAAGCGCACGAGGAAGCCGCCCAGGACGGGGGCGAGAACCATCAGCAGGATATTCTTCGCCATCGCAGCGCCATCCACCGGCATACGATTACCCACCAGCCAGGCGGTGAGCAGCGGCGTCATGAGGGGCGCGAGCAGCGTCGAGATCGAGGTCATGGTGACCGACAGTGCGACGTCCGCCTTCGCCAGGTAGGAGATCACGTTCGAGGCCGTACCACCGGGCGCACAGCCAACGAGGATGACGCCAACCGCGACCGCGTCGGGCAGACCGAACACGTAGCACAGGGCCCAGCCGACGAGGGGCATGATCAGGTACTGGGCGACAACACCCACGAGCACGGGCAGCGGACGCTTGACGATGAGTCCGAAGTCGGGCAGCGTCAGGGTGAGGCCCATGCCGAACATAATGACGCCGAGCGCCCAGTTCACGCCGGGAGCCAGCGGCTTGAAGGTGTCGGGCGTGATCATGGCGATCGCGAAGGCCGCCAGGATCAGCAGTGGGAAGACCGTGACGGCGATACGCGCGCTGCGGTCTTCGGAGGAAAGGACGGGGGATTGAGTTGTAACTGCGTCTGATGTGGACATGCCCCCATATTTCACCGATTGTTGAATTTTTCCCGCTTCAGTCTCACGTTGTGACCCTCCCAGTATTGAGCCTCACAGGCGCAGTTCACTAAGCTAAGGCTATGCACAGTGCAGCGCCGCAGACTCACACAACGCCCGAACGCACCGCGGAGAGCTCCCCCAAACCGCGCATCGGGGAGCCCCCAGGGGCGTCCGAAGCCGCGCCACCACAACAATCCCCGCATGCGTAAGCTTGCCCGCGACGGCTGGATCTCCGACCAGCACGGCGCGTGGACGATGATGGCTTTCCCGCCGCTGCTCGGGTGGGCACTGTCCTTCACCTTCTCGTGGACGGTCGTCCTCATGCTGGTGGCGTGGGCGATGGCCTTCCAGATGTTCTCCGCCGTGTGCCTGTGGGTCAAAGACGCCCGCCAAGCGCCGCGCTCGGATTGCCCCCGCGGTCATCACCTACGCCGTGCTCGCGGCACTCCCCGGCGCCACCCTCCTGGCACTGCGCCCGCAGCTGCTGTGGTGGGCGATCGCTTTCGCGCCCCTGGCCTCGTCCGCGATCTACCTCGTATGGAAGGGCCGCGAGCGCTCCCTGGGTGCCCGCGCGGCCTCGATCCTGGCGGGCAACATCATGGGACCCGTGGCGTTCTCGCTGGCGGTCGCGGACGGGTCTCCAGCCGCGGTTTCGATCCACGCGTGGGCGACGTGCGCGGCGTTCGGCCTGCACTACATCGGCACCGTTCCGCTGGTTCGTTCGATGATCCGCGGCCGTAAGGACCCGCGCTGGGCGATCGGCTCCACGCTGCTGCACGCGGCGTTCACGCTGTGCGCGGCCGTGGCGTGGTGGTTCGGCGCGCTCGAGATCTGGCCCGTCCTCATGTGGGCGTGCCTGACTGCGCGCGCGTGGGTGATGCCGACGCTGAACCGGACCCGCGCGCCCCTTCTCGCCCAAGCTCATCGGATTCAGCGAGCTCGGCTGGTCGCTTCTCCTCATTGCCTCGCTGCTGATCCCGTAGGTCGCGGCACCTCGGTGGGTGGTCATGGGCGCGTCCGTCTCGTCGGGCGCGCCCATTGGCATGCTGACCCTACGCGCCGATGCCCATAGTGCGCGCGAATTCGGCGGCCACTGACAGGAAGCGGTCGTTCTGCTCGCGCGAGCCGACCGAGACTCGCACGCCCACGCGGAAGGGGCGCACGATGAGGCCGACGCGCGCGCATGCCTCGACGAGGCCGTAGACGTCGCCTCGGATCAGGTAGAAGTTCGACTGGCTGTCAGGGATGTCGTAGCCAAGTCCGCGCAGGGTCGGGATAATGCGCTCGCGCTCGGCGATGATCTCGGCGACTGCGCGCTGCACGCCCTCGGCGTCCTTGAGGGAGGCGAGGGCCGCGGCGAGGGCGAGGGAGTTGACGCCAAAGGGGACGAGGAGGGCCTGGATCGCGCCGATCACCTCGGGATCACCGATGGCGTAGCCGACGCGCACGCCGGCCAGGGCGTGAGCCTTGGAGAACGTGCGCATGACGATGACGTTGGGGTGTTCCTCGATGAGGGGGACCGCGGTGCGCACGCCGGGCTTGGTCGCGAAGTCGATGTAGGCCTCGTCGACGATGATCATGACGTCGTCGGGGACGTCGGCGACGAAACCGGCGATCTCCTCGTAGGTGAGGGCGGGACCGGTCGGGTTGTTGGGCGAGCAGACGATGACGGCGACGGTGTCGGGCGTGATCGCGGCGCGCATGGCGTCGAGGTCGTGGGTGCCATCCGGGAGGAGCTCGACGGGCACGGGGTCGCCGCCCACGGAGGGAACGGCGATCGGGTAGGACTCGAACGAGCGCCAGGGGAAGACGACCTGGCTGCCGGGCTGGCAGACGGCGGACAGCGCGGCGACGAGGATCGCCGAGGAACCGGTGCCCACGCACACCTGGTCGGCACCGACGCCGAAGCGCTGCGCGAGGGCCTCGCGCAGGGGCGCGGCCGTCAGGTCGGGGTAGCGGTTGATCGTCTCGAGTTCGCGGGCGATCGCCTCGAGCACCGCGGGGCTGGGCGGCGTCGGCATCTCGTTGGAGGAGATTTTGACGGCGTCGGGCGCGGTCTTGCTAGGGAACGTAGCGAGGCAGGGAGGCGACGGCGGGACGGATGCGCAGGTTGGTCATGTGTGTAGTCCTATCCCATGGACTTGGACCGTGCAAGCATCATCCCACTGCGCAAGAATGGAGAAATGGACTTCATTGCTCGTTTATTGGCCACGATGGCCGGCCTGTGGGTGACGACCCGTCTGGTCTCATCGATCTCGATCGAGTCGTCGTCGGCATCGCAAACCGTCATCGTTCTGGCGGCCGTCGCCCTGGTGTTCACTGCGGTGAACTCGATCATCAAGCCCGTGGTGACGACGCTGGCGTTCCCCCTGTACCTCCTGACCTTCGGCCTGTTTGCCCTGGTGACGAACTCTGCGCTGTTCGCGCTGACGGGGTGGCTGTCCACGTCGCTCGGATTCCCCATGACGACGGGCGGCTTCTGGTCCTGCCTGTTCGGCGCGGTCATCACCTCCGTGGTGTCCTCGATCGTCTCGGGCATCCTGCGGGATAAGAAGGACAAGCGGGACTGACGCATCGGTTCCCCTCTCCGTCGAGGCGCATTACCCCTGGGTGATGCGCCTCGTTTGATAGTGGTGGATGGTGGTCTGCGTGTCCTGGGTGAGGCCGAGCGCCTGGGTGCGGCGGGCCTCGGCGGCTGCCAGGGCGCTCAGGCCCGGATCGGACGAGGCCCGGGCGGCGTCCAGGGTGCTTCGGATTTCGTCCACGTACAGCGGCGCGCTGTGCGAGGAGGGAACCGGATCTTCAGGGTGAGCCGTGGCCTCGTAGTCGTGGAACCTGACGGTCGTCACGTTGTCCCCGCGGGTCGCGTTCCCGTCCAGACCGGGGACGATGTCGCCAGAGTTTTCGTAGGAGAGGACGGGCACGTCGCTGGGCGCAACCGTCGCTGTGGGCGAGCCGGCGGTAACGACGGAGACGACGTTGTAGCGTGCGCGCACGGCGGGGTCGGCAGCCAGTTGGGCCGCCATGATGCCGCCCTGCGAGTGGCCGGCAAATTCGACGGCCTCCTCGGGTGGGATGCCGGCCGCGTCCATGGCTTCCATGATCGCGTCGAGCTGATCCGATGCCATTCCCGCCACGCCCTGCAGGTTGGTGGTCATGTCCTGGGGACCAGACTCGCCAATGGCGAAGGATTGGGTGCCTCGAATGTCGACGGTCCACGAGCGGGTCGTCGCGCCATCCTCCCCCACCGTCACGTGTTCCTCGATGGCGATCTCTCCGTTATCGGCGTCGCCTCCGTGCATGTCGACGATGTGCTCGATGGTGTCGGCGCTGGTAGTGACGCCCTCGTAGTGGATGTCGGGTGCCGCGTCGGGCATGGCCGCGAGCGCGGCCTGTGTTCGTGCGGTGAGGGTCCCGGACGGAATACGTGCGGCGGCCTCGCTGTGATGGACGCGCGCGCTCCCGTCCACTCCCCGCACGGCAACCCCGTAGCTGGCTCCGTGCCCACGACCCATGCGGTTGTAGAGGGCGGCTACCACCCAGGGCGCAGCGAGCGCGGCGATACCGGAGGCGGGCTGCGTGGAGGTTGAGTTCAGGTCCTGGCTCACCCCCTGCCCGGCCAGTGACTGCGCGACGCCTCGGAACGCAGGCAGGGAATTCACATCGAGGGCGAATCTGCCGAGGTCACGCTGGAACAATGCCCCGGATTCCTCGTCCCCGTGCAGGGCGAAGGCAATGCCGTCGATCGCGGTGTTCCACAGGTCCCTCGTGTACACCAGGTTGGTCATGTTGGGCATGAGGAGGTCGGGCAGCCAGTACGCTCCCGAGCGCGCGGAGGCGTCCTGCACTCCGTGGTAGAGCGCCACGCCACCGGTGGCCAGGGCGCCGCCTGGGGAGAGGGCGAACGCTCCGAGGCTTCGCCAGCTGAGCTGCGCCCCCAGCGGGCTGCCGGGCACTGCCTCCCACAGGGAAGCTGCGGCGTTCGCATCCGCGTACGTGAGGGCCGCGTCCTGCATCTTCCACCGCAGGTCGTCGACGCTGGATTCGAGGGCGTCGAGGGCACTCAGGGCGGCGCTAATCGCGCCTATGAGGCCGGCCGCCGTCTCCGGGGCAAAGACACGAGGCCAGGTCGGCCTCGGCGAGGGCGGCGTTGAGCGCGAGGCGCGCGGGTCCGATCGAGAGGTTCTCTTCGTACGTGACGAGGGTGTGCGTGGCGCACAGCTCGTTGACGTCGACGCTGAAGGATCCCGAGGACACGGACACGTGTCGGTTCGGATCGAAAGCCACGGTCACCACGCTCCCAGCATGACGAGTTCGGGATGAAGTACGGCTGATTCGGCGGACTCGGAGAGGCTGCGCGCGAGGCCGTGCGCCCGCTCCGCGTCGAAGGCGGGGACGAGATCGAGGGCCTGTTGGATCTGGTCGAGGACTGCCTGAGCGCCGGCGACGGTCTCGCCGCAGCGCGCCCGGTAGGAGTCGCCTCCCACTCCCGTCCACTGCGGGCGATCGCGCCCGCGAGCACCCCGCGCAGGCCGTCGACGAGGCCCTGGGCGGCTTGGAGGGATAGGCCTGGGCTGGTCGGATCGAGGATCATGGTGTCTCCCGTCGTTGGAAGAGTCGTTGCTTGTCCTCGCACGCTACGCCGCCCCCTCCCCCACCACCAGCCGCGCAGCACTCCCTGTGGATAACCGCCCTGACGCCACCCACCCCTGTGGACGACACGCCCGGGGACCCGTCACGCGCACCCGCCCAGCCCCGGCCTCGTACGTTACCCACGCCACGAACCGCCGAGCGGACTCGGGCGTCCCGATGGCCCCTCGTTCTGGGAAGATAGGGGTATGAGCGACACGATGACACTCTTCTCCACTGCCCACGGCTATTCGGACCTGGCGGGCGGGGGTGAACCGCTCAGCCCGCTGGACGGCCGCTACCGCGCGGTCGCCGCGCCCCTGGCGAACTACCTGTCCGAGGCGGGCCTGAACCGCGCGCGCGTCCACGTCGAGATCGAGTGGCTGATTTTCCTGCTCGACAACTCGGTCCTGCCCGGCGCACCCACGCTGACCGACGCCGAGCGCGACTACCTGCGCGCCCTCACGCGCGACTTCGGAGCCGACCACATCAAGCGCCTGGGCGAGTTCGAGGCCGTCACCCGCCACGACGTCAAGGCCGTCGAATACCTGATCGGCGAATACCTGGAGGCGGCCTCCGACAAGCTGGGCGAGGGCACGAATCTGCCGTCCCTGCGCGAGGTCGTCCACATCTTCTGCACCTCCGAGGACATCAACAACCTGGCGTACGCGCTGACCATCAAGGCGGCGACCGAGCAGGTGTGGCTGCCCGCGATCCGCGCACTCCTGGATCGCCTGCGTGGCCTCGCCGAGGCCGGGGCGGATGTCCCGATGCTGGCGCACACGCACGGACAGCCGGCGACCCCCGTGACGATCGGCAAGGAGATGGCTGTGTTCGCGCACCGTCTGTCCCGCCAGATCAAGCGCGTCGAGGCCACGGAGTACCTGGGCAAGATCAACGGCGCGACGGGCACGTGGGCCGCGCACGTCGTGTCGGTGCCGGGCGCGGATTGGCCGACGCTGGCTCGCTCGTTCGTGGAGGGCCTGGGCCTGACGTGGAACCCGCTGACCACGCAGATCGAGTCGCACGACTGGCAGGCAGAGCTGTACGCGGACGTGGCGCGCGGTGGCCGTATCGCCCACAACCTGGCGACGGACGCGTGGACCTACATTTCGATGGATTACTTCCACCAGAACCTGGCGGCGCAGGGCTCGACGGGCTCGTCGACGATGCCGCACAAGGTCAACCCGATCCGCTTCGAGAACGCGGAGGCGAACCTGGAGGTGTCGAACGCGCTGCTGGATTCCCTCGGCGCAACGCTGGTGACCAGCCGTATGCAGCGCGACCTGACGGATTCGACGACGCAGCGCAACGTGGGCGTGGCGTTCGGCCACGCGGTGCTGGCCTACGACAACCTGGTGCGCGGCCTGGATGGCATCGAGATCAACGCTGCTCGCATGGCGCAGGATTTGGACGCGAATTGGGCGGTGCTCGGCGAGGCCGTCCAGCAGGCGATGCGCGCCGCCGCGATCGCGGGCGCGACCGGCATGGCGAACCCGTACGAGCGCCTCAAGGAGCTGACGCGCGGCCACGAGGTGGGCGCGGAAGACATGCGCGAGTTCATCGCTGGCCTGGGTCTTCCGGCCGAGGTGGAGGAGCGCCTCCTTGCGCTGACCCCCGCGACCTACATCGGCCTGTCCGAGCGCCTGGCGCGCTGGGAGGCCTGAACTCTATCGGTTGGGGCGGCGGGTGCGCGGTTGGTCCGCGCCTCGCCGCCTTTCCCGTTTCTGCCTTGTATCGACGAGGCCGGGGCGGGGTTACGAGCCCGACTGGGCGCCGCTCTGGGCCCCCGACTGAGAACTCAACTCCGGGTTCAGATTGGAGTTCTCATCAAAAGCATCAACAATCCTGAGGTTCGGGAACATCTCTTCAACAGAAGGAAGTGGCAATTGCTTGTAGGGGGTATCCAAGTCATAGGTATGAGTTGGAAGCATGCATCCCGAATAAAAGCCAATATTGATGAAGCCGCTGCCCTCAAGATGGGTAAAAACGACAAGATTCCCGTCCTCGTCCCCGACGGCAACGCTTCGTCTATTGTTCTTTCCGCTGTAGTCCGGTGTTGCTGAGTAGGCAAAACCGTTGCGCTGCGCCCCCTCCCAGACGATCCGACGCAGGTCGTCATAGTCGATTAATGCAACATCTAAGGCCGCCCACGCGATATCGACATCTGCTTCATCCCGCGTCGTGCAACCACCGTATCGAGAATCGCCGTCGGTCCCAAGAACACCGCCGGCTTCGCGCGCAACGTCCTCAATGATGCCCGCATACCGAGGTGCAGTATCACTGATGTAAACCTCCACAGTCTGACGCTCCGCCATGGGAACGCTCCCGTCATTGCGCCCAAAATACAGGCCGGCATCATCCGACAGCCCTGGCACGCACGCTGCAAGGAGCAGCGAGGCACAGGCGGCAGTGGCTGCCATTATCCACCGAGAACTCATACCATCACTCCCCCGACTGGGCGCCGCTTTGGGCACCGGATTGTGGGGTGACGTTAGCACCCGGTGTCAGCGTAGGAACCGGATGCAGATCCGGGTTCGTGTTGTCGCTGATCGTCACGTGCATGCCCGGGAACGCCTCCTCCACCGACGGCAGGACGAACTGACCGGGATCATTCAGGGGCTTATCCGTCGGCAAACACGCGGGAGCGCGACCTCATGGCAATAGAGTCCTCCGAGAACTTGAACTCGGAGAGGCCACCGTATTTGTCGATCAGCCGAATATCCCGAGTACCATCCCTGTCAATTTCCTTCTCCACCTGCACGGTCGACGACCAATCGTGCTTGTTTTCTTTCACCAGTTTCTCGAGCCGTTCAAAGGACATCGACGGAGCCACCGTGGTGTAGCCAACCACCCGATACCCCTGAGTATCGCCGCTGCCACACACCTGCACATACGGCAGGCCCATCACCGTCAGCTCGCCACCCGTCTCTGCAGCCACCTGACCGGCAATCTGCGAAACCTTCGGCATCTCCTCATCAACGTACTCGTCAAGGCTCTGACGGTCGCGGAAGGGCACGCTGCCGCCGAACCACATCAACGCCATCCAGCAGACGACAAGCACCGCCACCACCGCGACGCACCACGCACCCACGCGTGCCGGAGTCCTTTTCTTTGTCATGCTCATTCTCCCGTCTGCGCTCCGGACTGAACCCCCGACTGCGGTCGTAAATCAGGATTCTCGTCGCCGTTGTCGTCAAAGGCCTGCACGATTGTCAGATTCGGAAACATCTCTTCGGGGCTAGGCAGCGGATAGACCACCGCAGGGTGTCCGGATCGAGAGGCTGGGATGGGAACATACACCCCGAGTACAAACTAATGACAATGCTGTCCTTAGCCTCGTGATGATAGAAACTCAGCTTATTCCCGTAGCCATCCCCGACAGTAACAGTGCGAGAGTTGAGTTTATCTCTGCGTACCGGATCCCACGAATACGCGAAGCCGTTACGCTGCGCCCCCTCAACGACCATCCGGCGCAAATCCTCATAATCGATCGCAGGAATAACCATCATCATCCAGTCGATATCCATATCGGTCGTGTCCTTCGTCAAGCAGCCATCGACTCGGTTCTTGCCACTGACCCCTAGCACGCCACCGGACTCGACAACGACCTCCTCGATGATGCCCAGATACCGGGGCAAGGTATCCCTGATATGGACCTCCGTCGTCTGCCCCTCGGAGATAGGTATGCTCCCGCTACCGCGCCCAAAATACAGTCCAGCATCATCCGACAGCCCCGGCACACACGCCGCCAGCAGGCAGGACGCCGATAGAGCTGACAGACAGGACAGCACCGTCTTCCTCATCATCGCTCCTTGACGTCGGCAATCACCTTGCCGAGGTCGTTCAGCACGAGATTCTCTTCACCAGCCCTAGGCTCAACGAAATACATTGAGTGGTGTCCATACGGGTTACCCAAATAGTTGGGGTTATATCCCTTAGCCCCACTTACGTCTCCGGACAAATGCCCGATTCCCTCCAGCTGCTCCGGGTTACGCCCAAAGTCCTCGTCTGGGCCCATTCCCCTTACCCAGTCGAGATGATCAATTCCGGACACCCACACATGCTCTTTATCCACGCCAAGTGTCCCCAGGGACTGGACTCCCGAACCCGGAGATCCCGTGTACGCGAAGTCGTCGACGACGTCCTTTCCGATGCTACGCATAGCGATGCCCGCAGTCGTCGACCCGTACGAATGTGGGATGATGCTCTGATGTACATCCATCCCCCGCTCGCTGCGCCAGGAGTGGATGCCGGTCGCGAAATTCCTCAGAGGATCCGCGCCCGCTCGGGCAAGGGTTGCCGTCGTGGTTCTTGCATCAGGCCCACTCTGCGGGGCGTGGTAGTTCATCCAAGCGATGGTCGCGACCTTACTCGGATCGATATTCCCTTGCCGGGCTGCCGCTCTCCTCAGATTCTGCGCATATGTCACGTTGTCAGCCGAAGAGTCACGACAGTTGGTCGTTCGCCCGGGAACGAGTGTCGCGACGTGATCAGCGTTATCCACGTCCCCAATCGCGAGTGCGGCGCGAACGTTCTCACCCGGTTTGCCCGGCTGTAGGGCAACGAGCGTCACGTCTGGGTCTCCCATCTGATCGCGAAGAGCTCTCAGGTCCTGCACACGATTCCATGCATCGTTCTTCTTCCGGATGAGGTCATCGAGGTGCTTCGGACTTCCCGCACTCGTTTTGGTCGCATTGTTAAGCGCTTCTTCGGCTTCCGCGAAGTCTCTCTCAGCTTGCCCGAGCAACCCGCCCCCGGGATGTGATGCCCCGACGCATCCTTGGGCCCCAGTAGCACAAGCTCGTTGGCCTTTGCTCGCGACGCCATGTCGATGCCGTCCAGGTTTCCGTACTTTTCCGGATCCTTGTTGATGAGCGCCTCGCGCTCGGAATCGGAGAGCAGCTTCCACCACACGGAGACCTCCTCAGGAGTCCATGAGGGGTCAGCATCGTTTGCCAGGCCCGCGGACTCCGAATGTCGTCCCTCGTCCATCGCGTACTGGCCGTCGGCCAACGCCCCTATAGCGCAGCCCCCACCGTTTCCTCGGCTTCCGTCGCCAGTCTCACTGCCTCTGAGACGCAATCAGACAACTCGCCATACTTGTTACTTTTAACTGGGCTAGGCCTCTCCTTCATCGATTCGCGGTTGACGACCTTGCCATCCGCAGGGATTTCATAGTTCAGTTCTGCCGCGACCTCGTACGCCGACTCGCGGATGGCCACAACTCGGCTCACGTACCCGTGCAGCTCTGCGGTGGCCAGCGCGTATTCGGTAAGTTCGTTGAGCGCGCGTCCAGCTTGTCCTGGATCTCGGTGAGTCGCTCACGCATCCGGTCGGGCGCCTCACCCTGAGATCGGATGTCGTTCGCGGCATGCTCGAGGTCGGCGATGATCTCGCGCGCCTCGCGCACCTTTTTCCTCGATGAGGTCCTCGGCCTCAATGATGGCGTTGTGGTCCCAGCTCTGAATGTCCGCCCAGGTTGCCATTACTGTTCCTCCATCATGCGTCGCAGGGTCATCCATCGTCATCGCCGGGCCACCGTGGTCGGTCTGTTGGAAGCTCACCGCAGCATCGTTTTCGGTCGCGTTATAGGCGTTGATCGAGTCGTTCACAGACTGGGAGAAATCATCCAGGTCACGCGACACTGCCATAACCGCGTCGTCGATCGTCTCGCCGGCGCTACGTCCCAGCCCCGCGAGCTCGCTCCCCCCAACCCCGGAGGAAATGTAGTCGCCCGCCGTCGCGACGGACACCGACTGCAGTCTGCTGGCCACATCCCTCGTGCGGTCACGCAGGACTTCGAGGTCCCCCTCTTCGATGACAAGATCGCCAGCCATGATGCTCCTTCGACGTCACTTCGGTGCTGTTAAGCCAGACCCTACCAAACGGTCACGAAGTGAACAAGAGCGCCCCCAAGGGGTGGGACACCCCGCCTCGTCAAAAGAACGAGGCCTGGGCTCACCGCCCGGTCACGGCCTCCAGGCGGGGTCACACTCGGGCGCGCCGTAGCGGTCGTAGAGCTCGTCGGGGCGCGCGATCTCGTCGGCGAAGCCGAGGGCGCTCATGTCGACGACGGTGTCGGTCTGCACGCCGGGGGCCTCGAGGTCGCCGGCGTCGTCGTGGGCGCCGAGGACTCGTGCGCGCACGCTGACCGGCGCCATCTCGGGATTGTTCCAGGTCGCTCGGGTGATCGCGTCGAGGGCGCGCGTGGCAGCCTCGTGCTCCGACAGCGCGTCCGAGGAGGCCACGACGACGTCGATGGACACGAGGGAGGGGCGCCCGAAGCCCTCGCCAACCTCGACGTGGACGACGCGGCGGGGCGCGCGGGCCTCACCCGCACCGGCCTCGTGCGCGGGCGGCGCGGGGAAGCCGGAGTCGAGCGCCGCGGTCGCCAGGTCCACGAAGCGCTGCGTGCGCCCGGTGCCCCTCGTCGAGGACAGGGCGCGCCACGCGATGCCCGCGCCCAGGGCGCCCACGCCGAGCGCGCCGATCATGAGAGGCCCGGCGATCTGCGGGAGCCGACCGCGCAGGCCCGCGGAGGTCGCCTTGTTGACGGGGGTCGAGACGCGCATCCATCGGCGCACCTCGCGCAGTGGGGCGTTGGGGTCGGTCATGACCTGTCCTTTCTGAGGGAGGAGAGGGCGGAGGAGAGGCGCGCGGAAATACTCGCGCGGCGTCTGGCTCGGGCGATGCGCGGCAGGCGGGGGGCCGTGGCCGCGTAGTCGATGTGGTAGGTGGCGGGTTCGAAGGAGCCCGCGCGTTCAAGCGCGGCGACCGTGTCCCACGTGCCCTCGGAGGTGGGGGTCAGGACGTCCTGCCAGATCTCGTAGTGCATGACGCGCGTGGGCCTCGCCCGGGGCGGGCAGGAAATCCTGCAGGGCCGCCATCGCCGAGGCCAGCCGACCCCACGGGGTCACGCGCACCTTTCGCTCGAGGAGGCGCACGGTCTCCGTGTACGTCGAGGAGGAGTGCGCGTAGTAGAGGGGGCGGGTACGAGGCCTCACGAGGCTACGTCCCACGGTCACGCGGCGGTCAGGGGCTCGGTCGGGAGCTCCGTCAAGGCTGGGCATGACATCCTGGTCGTGGTAGACGGCCACGGTCACGACGTCGGGGCGTACGCGAATGCGCCGGTTCGGGCCGCCCGTGGACAGGATGCCGGCGACGTTGGCCCCGGCCTCGTGCGGAGGGACGGAGGCGAGGGCGGCGGCGACGATCCCGCCCTGGGAGTGTCCGCAGATGAGGACGGGCTCGCGCGCCCACCGCTCGGCGGGCACGCCGTCGCGTTCCATGGCGGTGTGCAGCGCGCGCACGACGCCGACGCTCATCGCGCTCTCCAGGCCGAGCATGAGTCGGATGTTCGTCTCGACGTCGGCCGGGTTGTTCGTGGAGCGCCACGTCATGGACTCGGTGCCGACCAGCGAGAGGAGCCAGCGGCGGGCCTCGCCCTCGCCGACGCGGGTGATCTTGACGGCCGGGCCGATCGTGCGCGACCAGTAGAGCTCGTCGATGTCGGCGCACATGTCGGAGAGCAGCGCGGGGGCGTCGACGCGGCGGATCTGGGCCTCGGGGTGGCCGGGCAGCGGGTCCTGGAAGGCGGGGTCGGCGTCGGAGTCGCGCAGCAATGCGACGTGGACCTCGCCGCCGCGCAGGGCGCCCACGGCCGTGCCGATCGTCAGCATGCCGGTCATGAGGGCGTCGTATCCGCGCCTGGGGATGAGGGGCAGCATGCGGGCCATGCGCCCGTCCTTGTCCGCGCCGACGGCGACGACCGCTCGCGCCCACGCGCGCCCAACGGTCGCGGTGCGCCGGGCGACGTGTGAGAGGGAGCGGATGAGGAGGGTGTCGAGGCCGGGGGTATCGAAGAAGATGCGCTGCGATTTTTCGCTGATCGCGGTGCCCATGTCGTCGGAGAGGGAACGCGCGCGGGTGCGAACATCCTGCGGCAGGGCGGAGATTTCCGCGAGCACGCCGACGGCGACCGTGGCCGCGAGGGCGGGCAGGACGGGGGCGACTTTGAGGCGCAGGTAGAGGCCGGGGTAGGCCTGGGGGACGCGGCGGATCGCGCGGTAGTGCCGACGCGGGCGTCGCTTCATGTCCCCTCCTTACCTGTGTGCTGCCTCCACCCTACGGTGGGCCGGGCCTGGGCGCGCCGCATTGGGGGATGCGTGTCGCCACCCCCACAGCGCTCGGTTCTCCACACCCCTTGACACCCATACCCCCTAGGGGTACCATCACTTCCATGAGCAACGAGCACGGCTACCACGGCAACACCGAGAATCATCTCGCGCGCCTGCGCCGCATCGAGGGCCAGGTGCGCGGCCTGCAGCGCATGATCTCGCAGGGTGACTACTGCATCGACATCCTCACCCAGGTTTCGGCCGTCCAGTCCGCGCTCGACTCCGTTGCAGTTAACCTGCTCAAAGACCACATGAATCACTGCGTCGTCACGGCGGCGCGCGAATCCGACGAGGCCGCGCAGGCCAAAGTCGACGAGGCGGCCGCGGCCATCGCGCGCCTCATCAAGTCCTAACAACAAGGAGACATCATGACCACCGAGATCGATCGCACCATTGAGCTGTCCGTCGACGGCATGACCTGCGGCCACTGCGTGATGAGCGTCAGCGAAGAGCTGAGCGAGATCCCCGGCGTGAAGAACGTCGACGTGATCCTCAACTCGGGCGCCACCTCCAAGGTGACGGTCCTGACCGACACCCCCCTGGACGACGCGGCGCTGAGCGACGCGGTGTCCGAGGCCGGCTTCACGCTGGTCGGCATCTCGCGCGACTTCTGAGGATTTTCCACGCCTCACCGACGAGGCCGGGGCCCTTCCCCGGCCTCGTTTCCTTTCGCCTGTTACATACCCCCGGAGGGTACCCATGTCCAACAACTCCGTGACGACCACTCCCGCGGCCACCTTCTTCTCCTGAGGCCACCCCGGCCTCGGCCCCCGCTCCCCAGGTGGGCGAGGGCACACGCGCCCACGCCGCCGACCTGCGCCGCCGGCTCATCGTCTCCGCGCCGCTGGGCATCCTCGCGATGATTCTGTCGATGGTGCCCGCCTGGCAGTTCACGGGGTGGCAGTGGGTCGTCGCGGTGGCCTCGATCCCGGTGGTGACGTGGGGCGCGTGGCCCTTCCACCGGGCGGCATTCGCGGCCGGTCGCCACGGGTCGACGACGATGGACACGCTTGTCTCCCTCGGCGTCATCTCCTCCACGCTGTGGAGCTGGTGGGCCCTCCTGTGGGGCGGCGCCGGAATGCTCGGCATGCGCATGCACATGAGCCTGATCCCGCGCGCGGCGCACGCAGGCCACGCGGAGATCTACTTCGAGGGCGCGTGCATGATCGTCGTGTTCCTGCTGACGGGCCGCTACCTGGAGGCGCGCGCACGCTACCGCGCGGGCGACGCGCTGCGCTCGCTGCTGAGCATGGGCGCGAAGGAGGCGACGCTCGTGCGCGTTGATCCCGCCACGGGACAGCGCACGGAGAGCGTCGTGCCCGCCTCGTCCCTGCAGGTCGGGGACCTCTTTGCGGTGCGCCCGGGCGAGAAGGTGGCGACGGACGGCACAATCGTCGAGGGTTCCTCCGCCTTGGACACCTCGCTCCTGACGGGCGAGTCCGTGCCCGTGGACGCCGCCCCCGGCGACGCGGTGACGGGCGCGACCGTCAACACGTGGGGCTCCCTGCTGGTGCGCGCCACGCGCGTCGGCTCGGACACGACGCTCGCGCAGATCGGGCGCATGGTCGCCGAGGCCCAGGCCGGCAAGGCCCCCGTCCAGCGCCTCGCGGACCAGATTTCCGGGCGTGTTCGTGCCGATCGTCATCGTCGTTTCCCTGCTGACGCTCGGGGGCTGGCTGCTCGCGGGCGGCAGCGTGCAGGCCGCGTTCACGGCGGCCGTCGCCGTCCTGGTCGTCGCGTGCCCGTGCGCGCTCGGCCTGGCCACGCCCACCGCGATCCTCGTCGGGTCGGGGCGCGCCTCGCAGCTGGGCATCCTCATCAAGAACGCGGAAATCCTCGAGCAGACGCGCTCGATCGACACCATGCTCCTGGACAAGACGGGCACGGTCACCACGGGCGTCATGTCCCTCGAGTCGGTAGCGGTCACGCCCGGCGCGGGCGAGGCCTCGGCCCTGTCGCTCGCCGCCTCCGTCGAGTCCCTCTCCGAGCACCCCGTCGCCCGCGCCATCACGTCGGGCGCTACGGAGCGCGGCCTGTCGCTCGTGCCCGTGACGGCGTTCGCGAACCAGCCCGGACTCGGCGTCGTAGGCATCACCGCCCAGGGCGGCGTGCTGGTCGGGCGCCCATCGTGGCTGGCTTCCCTGGGCGTGGACGTGCCCGCTTCCCTTCTCGATGCCGTGCGCGAGGCCGAGGCCTCGGGGGCTTCCGCCGTCGTCGCGGCCCTCGCGCCGCAACTCGGCCGAGCGTCGACCACCGAGGCCGTCACCCCCATGCCGGAGGCCCACCCGCACGTCGTCCTGCCCGGCCCCGACGCCGAGCTGCCCCTCGCGACGCTCACCATGAGCGTGGGCGGCATGACCTGCGCGTCCTGCGTGCGCCGCGTCGAGCGCAAGCTCGGCAAGCTCGACGGCGTCAAGGCCGAGGTCAACCTCGCCACCGAATCCGCGCGCATCACGCTCACTGCCCCTCACAGCGACGAAGAGCTCGAGGCCGCCGTGAACGCAGCCGGCTACTCCGGCACCGTCACCTCCCGCTGCGAGACTGGGGCCACCGGCGGCGCACCCGCGGCTGGCGGCAGCGCGGGTGGGGATACCGGTACCCCCACCCAGCCGGGCACCACCCCGGGCGCGGGCGAGCGGGAGGGGGACCCGGCCTCGTCCCTAGTGATTCCCGAGCGCGTCGAGGGCCGCGCGATCGCGACACTCGTCGTGCGTGACACGGTCAAGGAGTCCTCCGCGGATGCGATCGCCCAGCTGCGCGAGCTCGGCATCGAGCCGATCCTGCTGACGGGCGATAACGAGGCGGCGGCCCGCCACGTCGCGGAGTCAGGTCGGGCATCGAGCGCGTCATCGCGGGCGTCCTGCCCGACGGCAAGCGCGACACCGTCGCCGACCTACAGGCCGAGGGCCGCACGGTCGCGATGGTGGGCGACGGCGTGAACGACGCGGCCGCCCTCGCGCAGGCGAGCACGAAGGGCCTGGGCATCGCGATGGGCTCGGGCACGGACGTGGCGATCGAGGTCGCGGACATGACGCTCATGAACTCCTCGCTCACCTCGGCGGCGACCGCGATCCGAGTGTCGCGCCGGACGCTGCGCATCATCAAGGAAAACCTGTTCTGGGCGTTCTTCTACAACGTCCTCATGGTGCCGCTCGCAATCGCTGGGCTCCTCTCCCCCATGCTTGCGAGCGCCGCGATGGCATGCTCGTCCGTGTTCGTGGTCCTCAATTCGCTGCGGCTGCGCACAGCCAAGTAGTCGCACGAACGGCATCAGTGCCGCGTGGCCGGGGCGTCCGGCTCCGCGGCACTCGTCGTCTCACGAGGTGCGTCGCGCGACGCGGAAGCCCTGCTTGGCGTAGACGGTCTCGTAGGAGTGGCCGGGGTGCGCGGCGCTCCCCCACGACTCGGCGTCGACCTGCTGGTCCCCCCACGCGTAGGAGCGTACATCGATGACGACGTACTCCGGAGGGGTATCCATGGTCCCGGTCGTTCCCACCCAGTAGACCTCGCGACCGGGCACGAGGCGCGCGAGCAGGGTCGTGTCGGTTTCGACGCTCACCCCCTCGGGCACCGCATCCAGCGCGCCGAGGGCAGCGGCCATGCGCGGGTCCTCCCTGAGGTCGGGCAGGTGCCACAGCGGCAGCGACGAGGCCGCGAACGCCAGCGACGCAGCGGGCACACACGCGACCACCCAGGCGGCGACGCGCCAGCCCATGTTCGACGAGGCCGGGGCCTCCTCGCCGGGCTCCACGTCGGTTTCCGCGGTAGCGCGCTCGGGTGCGAGCCACTGGTCGATGACGTCGAGCAGCGAGCAAGCCGCGATGGGGACGAGCACCGCGTTGTAGTGCCACGAGTCCCAGCCGTAGTAGGCCTCAACGGAGCCCGCGAAGCGCCACGCGAGCGTCGGGGCCACCAGCGCGAACCACGGGGAGGCCGTGCCCACGAAGCCTGCGCCGGCTGCCAGGACGATGAGAGTCACGAGCTTGACAGATGGGGTTGTCAGGATGTCCCACAGGGAGGGGATTGCACGTGCGGCGGTGGTTCCACCGGTCGGGGTGCCCGCGCCGGTGGCGGAGCCATCGAGGGAGTAGGCCCACGTGCCCGCCGGGTTCATCGCCGGGAGCAGGACCTTGACTGTCAGCACAAACGCGACGATGCCGAACAGGGCGTACGCTATCGACCGCAGGACACCGGAACGCCCCTCGCCTCTGCGGCGCCACGCGATCGCGAGGCCCGCGACGAAGACCGTCAGCCCGAGATCCTCCTTGACAAGAACCAACGGCACCAGCCACGCCATGCACGCACCCCACCGCCGCTCGACGAAGGCAACGCCTCCGAAAGCCAGCAGCGGGACGGCCACGCAGACCTCGTGAAACTGGGCACCGACCGCGCCCTGCAGCCCCCACCCGAGCCCGTAGGCGAGCCCTACGAGGAGCGCACCGCCTCGTCCGAGGAGGCGCTGCGCGAGGCGCGCGACCGGCAGGATCGATACGGCGATCAAGATATCTTGGACGACGAGAAGGGTCAGCGCGGAGGGGAAGAGACGAAAGATCGGACCGAGCAGCGCCAGGATCGGATGGAAGTGATCACCCAGCAGGTTGTAGCCGGGCCCCTTGATCGGGGACGATGGGTGCCTCGAAGCGCGAATACGCCTGGACGGCCTCGGTGAAGATACCCAGGTCCCAGGAGGGGACGACGAGCGCGCGCCACTGCGCCACCGAGTAGCAGACGTAGAGTGCGCCGACTGCGCAGGCGATGAGGGTGGGCAGCCACCAGGTCGCCGATCAGGCGACCGACGGCTAATCGATCCGGGCCCCTTCACCCGACCATCTCCGCGCGGGCGCGCGTCGGACGAATCAGATCCCTCCGCCTCGTCGCGGGCCGAGGCCGGGGCCGGGTAGGGCACGCCGATCCCCTGCTCGTGGTCGGCGCGGCGCTTCGAGCGAGCGTCGGAGTGGAAGAGCTGGCTGACCGTGGCGCGCACGGCGTCGAACATGCGCGCCGGGCGGTTGAGCGAGCCGAGCGAGCGGTCCGCGCCCGAGTGCGCGAAGTTGCAGGGGACCTCCATGACGGACAATCCTGCGCGCAGGACGCTGATCGTCATCGCGGCCTCGAGCGCGTAGCGTCCCGCGAAGGGCATGGCCGCGTCGATGGCTTCGCGCGTCAGGCAGCGCTGGTAGCTGAGGGGGTAGTGGCAGTACCAGCCGGTCTTGCGGCGGATGAGGCGGCGCACCACGGCGGGGCCGTAGCCCGAGTACTCGCGGCCGGTGGCCGGGACGGCGATCGCCATGTCGGCCTGGCGGGCGAAGACGGCCTCGACGAGGGCGGTGGCCTCAACCGCGGTTTCGCCGAGGTCGGGGGAAAGAAGCAGGATGTGGCGGGGCGGACCGTCGGGGCGGTCGCGCATGGCGGCCACCTTCACGCCGGTCTCGATCGCCGAGGCGCGCCCACGCTCGACGGAGTGGCGCACGACGACGGCGCCTGCGGCTCGGGCGGCGCGCCCGGTGTCGTCCGTGGAGCCATCGTCGACGACAATAAGAAGGTCAACGCCGGGTATAGCGCGGCACGCACGCACGGTGGCCGCGACGGCGCGTCCAACGTTGTGTGCAGCGATGACGGCGGCGACGCGCTGCGGCTGGGAACCTCGAGATCCGGCGGGATAGTTCACGACTAACAGTCTACGGGCGGCGGGGCGCACTCGCGTCCCGCCGCCCGTAATGTGAGCGACAAGCCTGTCTAAACGATAGGTAAAATTGTGCTTAGCGGATAGTCACAGCTCGGGAGACGAGGCCCTGACGTGCGCGGCGCTCCTTGTCATCCAGGCGCTCCGTGACCTTCAGGGCCTCCTCGAGAGCCTTAGCAAGGGCCTGCGTGCCGGGCGCGACGTCGGCCGCGCTGGCACCCTCGGGCAGCTCGAAGACCGGGACGATCAGGCCGCACGCGCGGAAGGAACCCACGTAGCGCGAGCCCTCACCGACGTTGGCCTCGCCGCGCGCGGCCAGGCGGGCGAGCGCGTCGAAGAGCTTGGTCTCGTCGTTGTCCGTCAGGAAACGCACAAAGTTACGATTCATCTCGCACCAGTACGCGCCGGGGACGCCGGGCACGGGCTCGGTCGGGATGATCTCGTCGCGGTTCTGCTCGAGGGCGCGACGCGTCGACTCGTCGATCTCCTCGGCCGGGTCGAACCAGAAGGAGAAGTCCTCCTCGAGCTTCATGTCCGTGAAGCTGTCTGCGTCGACGATGTCCTGGAGACGCTCGGAGGGCTCGCGCACGTCGATCGAGATGACGCCCTCGTCGCCCGCTTCCTTCGCGGCGATGGCCGCGAGCAGCGCGGCACCCGCGTCGTGGCTGAGGTCCGCGGAGTTTGAGCGGGTCTGCAGCGCAACGAGGATGCGGCCGTCGGGGCGCACCATCGCAGGGTGGCCCTCGGGCAGGAGAGTGACGAAGTCGAATTCGACGGCGCCGTGGTCGGCGTCGGTGCGTGCGGTCAGCGTGGCCGCCGGGATGAGCTCACGCATGGCGACCAGCTCGATCTCCTTCGGCAGACCCTCGTAGGGGCGCGCGACGAAGGGGATCGGCGGGCGATACGCCTTGAGCTTGGCGGGATCGGTGACCTTCTTACGGCGGCTAGCTTTACCCATGGGTGTAATCGTAGCGGGTTTCGCCGACGAGGTGGGGGCTGGGCGAGCCGGTCCACTCACCCCAGCCCACGCCTCGTCAGCGGCCCCGGGCGATGACCTCCACGCCGGGCAGGGCCGCGCGGTAGGCGTCGAGGAAGCGCTCGTACCCGGCCACGCCCTCGGGGTGGGTTCGAGGGTGGAAACCGAGGCATCCGCAAAGACGCGCTCGGACAGGTACTCCGGCAGCGCGGGCGTGGCCTCGTCCCCTGCGAGGATCGCGCGATAGCGCGCGAGGACCGCGATGCCCCACGCGCCGCCCTCGCCCGCGGTGTCACCCACGGACACGGGGATGTTCAGCGCGTCCGCGAGGATCTGCTGGGCGACGCCCGGGGTCTTGAACAGGCCGCCGTGGGCGAAGAGCGAGTCGAGGTGCACGCCCTCGCCACCGAGGATGTCGACGCCGATGCGCACGGCCGCGAAGATGCTCATGAGCTGGGCGCGCACGGCGTTAGCGAGGCTCACGCGCGCATCGGCGGTGTGGGTAAAGACCGGCTGCGCCGCCTCCTGGCCGACGAGCGGCTCAGCAGACAGGGTGTTGTAAGCCATGACGCCACCCGCGTCGGCCTCGCCCGTGAGCGCGTGGATGTAGAGAGCATCGTAGATCGCGGGGACGCTCACATCGGCACCGACGAGGCGCGCGAAGTCCGCGAACCAGCCGACCCACGCGTCGATCTCGGACGCGCCGTTGTTCGAGTGAACCATCGCGACGGGCGAGCCCGTCGGGCGTGGTCACCATGTCGATCTCGGTGTGCAGCTCGGTGAGGGAACGCTCGAGGACGGCCATCAGGAAGACGGAGGTGCCGCACGAGATGTTGCCCGTGCGCTGGGCGATCGCGTTGGTCGCGATCATGCCGGTGCCCGCGTCGCCCTCGGGCGGACACAGCGCGATGCCGGGCTGCAGCGTGCCGGTCGGGTCGATGAGCGCGGCGCCCTCGGGGGTGAGCGTCCCCGCGTCCTGCCCCGCGCTCAGCACGGTCGGGAGCACGTCGCGCAGACGCCACGGGACCCGGTCCTGCACTAGGGCCTCGTACTGATCGAGGTAGGACCCCACGTAGGTGCCGGCCTCGGAGTCGATCGGGAACATACCCGAGGCGTCGCCGACGCCCAGGACGTGCCGGCCCGTCAGCTGGTGGTGGACCCAACCGGCCAGGGTCGTCAGGCGGGCGACGCGCGGCGCGTGCTCCTCGGAGTCGAGGACCGCCTGGTGCAGGTGCGCGATCGACCAGCGCAGGGGGATGTTGAAGCCGAAGAGGCGGGTCAGCTCATCGGCCGCGCGGCCCGTGTTCGTGTTGCGCCACGTGCGGAAGGGCGCGAGCAGGGTACCGTCGGCGTCGAAGGCGAGGTACCCGTGCATCATCGCGGAGATACCGATCGAGCCGTAGGACACAGGGGTCACGTCGTAGCGCTCGCGCACGTCCGCGACCAGGGAGGCGTAGGCGCTTTGCAGGCCGGTGACAACCTCGTCGAGAGTGTAGGACCACAGGCCGCCCTCGAGATGGTTCTCCCACCCATGGCCGCCGGTGGCGAGCACCTCGTGGTCGGGTCCGATCAGGACGGCTTTGATACGGGTCGAGCCGAATTCGATGCCGAGCGCGGTGTCGGCGGCGGCGATGGCGGCGCGGGGGTCGGTGCTCACGTGTGCTCCTTGGGTCTTCATTGACGAGGCCGGGGCCAGTGCTGCGTTAACGGTAACACTTTCGTGCACGCCCACGACGGGGACCTGTGATCCCCTTTATCGGACGCGCTGTTCGCGATAGTCGATGAAATCCCAGATTATCAGTCACGACATCTACAGTGCTGACCTACCGAGCGCCGAAAGCCGTCGATGAAGAGCTCTCGCGCGCGATCGATCGCGCCAACTCCTTGTCCGTGAGAGGGCTTGGCGGCGCTGCGTTCGATGAATGTGAGGACGACCGAGGCGTAGACGTCCGCGGCAAGCGGCAACACCTCGTCGTCTACGCGACCACGCGCCCAATCGGTAAATACCGAACAGCACGTGCGATAAAGCTGCTCGTGCAGGTCGCCGTCGCCGCCCACGCGGATCGCCAGCAGGGTTTTCAGGGCACTGCCCATTGCGCGCGTACACGTCGGCGAGGTGGCGGGCGACGGCTCGGGCATCGCGCTCTTCGGCGAACCACAGGCCCTCGAGCGCCGGGGTGATCTCCGCGAGAAGGAACGACACGACCTCGGCCAGCAGCGCGTCCTTGTCGGTGTAGTGGTCGTAAAAAGTCGTGCGCGAGACCATCGAGGCGGAGCAGATGTCGGTGACGCTCACGTGCACATACGGCTTGGCCTGGCACGCCTTGACGAGGCCGGAACGGATCGCCCGACGCGTCTTCCGGATGCGCAGGTCCAGGTTTTTCTCGGCTTCGCGCCCATGCTTATCTGCGCTGCGCAGGAACATGTCTCTCCGATCATTTTTCCACTATCGATGGGCTTATCCTACGCATAGCGGTCGCTCCGTTCGGTATCCAACACTCCGTTTGTTATTGTGCGGCCCGCCGCACGCTAAGCGGCGATACGGTCGATGCATGTTCACCGAGTACACCGGCAACCGCCAATTCGACCTGCAGCTCAACCGAACCTTCGCACCGATCCTCGACCGCGCCCGGAATGGACACGATCGCAGCCACCACACTCCCTCGCCTGCGCATCAACAAGCAGATCACGGCGTTCGCACAGAGCCTTGCCGAGCGCTTCGAGTCGGAAGGGGATGCGGATGCCGCGTGGCGCCTCTACGAGCTCGCTGCCTTCTACCTCGGGGCCGACGACCCCCGCAAGCATCGCTTCATCGACGCAATGTCACGCACTTTCGACGAGGCCCACCGATGCCTCGCGCTCACCCGGCACGCGGTCCCCCTATCGCGGCGGGGAGCTCACCGCGATGCGGTGGGAGGCGGATCCCGGCGGACCGACGCGCAGGCCCCGGCGCACCCCGACGACGCTCGTCATGATGAACGGCTTCGACGGGTACGCGGAGGAGATCATCGACTTCGCGTCCCACTTCCCGACCCGCCCCTTCGACATCATCACCTTCGACGGTCCCGGCCAGGGGCACACGGCGGCAGCGGGCATGCCCCTCGAGCCCGAGTGGGAGCACCCGACGGAGGCGGTGATGGACTACTTCGGGGTGACCAGCGCGGCCGCGCTCGGCGTCTCCTTTGGCGGCTACCTCGTCACGCGCGCGGCCGCCCACTGCCCGCGCATCACTCACGTGATCGCCTTTCGACATGATGTATCGGCTCCTGGACGGCCTGACGGCGCCACTGCCTCGTGCCCTGCGCCCAATCGCGGAGGCGGTCGTCAAGAATCCGAGGCCCGCGCGACTCATCGATGCCGGTCTGGGGATGGCTTCACGACTCAGCGCGGATCTGGCGTGGAAGCTCCAGCAGGCGCGGCACCTCACGGGACTGCACAGTCCCAGCCAGGTGCTGCGAGCATTCGGCGACTACACGATGGAAGCTTTCGAGGGGCGCATCACCCAGCCGTGCCTGGTCCTGGCCGGGGACGCCGACCAGTACGTGCCCTTCGAGCGCCTGGGCGACGTGCGCCGAACGCTCCGGAACGCGGAGTCGCTGGAGGTACGCGCGTTCCGTCACGCGCAGGACCCGGACATGGCGCAGCACTGCCAGATCGGGGACCTTGACCGCGCCTTCGCGATTCAAGGCGAGTGGCTCAGCGGGCCGCGACCCCGCAACGGCGCAGAAGAGCGTGCATGACGGCGGCGGCACCGTCGTTTTCGACGGCGGCCGTCACGTGGTCGGCGTGGGCACGCACCTCGTCGGAGGCCCCACCCATGGCGACGCCGAAGGCCGCCCACTCGATCATCGCAATGTCGTTCGTGCCGTCCCCGACGGCGACGGTCCCACACGCGGGCAGGCCGAGACGCTGACGCAGAGACTCCAGGCCGGTCGCCTTGGTCACCCCGAGCGGCTCGATGTCCGCCCAGGACGTCCAGCCGACGAACACCTCGTGGGTGCGTGACACATCCAGGGAGGACAGGATCCGATCGAACTCCTCGCGATCCATGTCGGCGGCGCGCACGACGATCTTCGGCGTGGGCGTGGAGGCAAGCTCCTCCATCGACACGATGCGGTGATCGCTCCCCTCGATCTCGTTGTTCGGGAAGGGAGCGGACAGCAGGATGTCGGGGTGCGGCATCGATGCGAACACCGAGCCGGGCACGGCCGAGGCGATCTCCTCCAGGATCGGGCCGGGCACGAAGGTGCGCTCTCGACGATCTCGCACGTCCCACCGCTCACGCGCACGAGGGTCGCGCCGTTATTACACAGCGCCCACCCGTCCGTGAACTCCAGGGCATCGAGAACGGGAATCACGCCCTCGAGCGCGCGCCCCGAGGCGATGAGCACCTGGGCGCCCGCGGCGGCGAGGCCGTGGATCCCCTCGAGGACGCGCGGAGTCGCCCCCGCGGGGGTGAGGATCGTGCCGTCGATGTCGAGCGCGACCAGGACCTGGCCCGCCGACGTCGGAAAGTCGGCGGGCAGGGCGGCCGAGGCCTCGTCGAGAAGATCCTCGAAGGGGCGAGCGACTTCCCCGGTGGAGGGGACCGTCAGGAAGCGCTCTTGGCTCATCGAGCGACCGGGCTCAGAACCTCGAGTCCACCCAGGTAGGGACGCAGGGCCTCGGGCACGTAGATCGAGCCGTCCGAGCGCTGGTGGTTCTCCAGGAAGGCAACGATCCAGCGGGTCGTGGCCAGCGTGCCGTTGAGGGTGGCGACCGCGGTCATGCCGTCCTCGCGGCGCTCGCGAATGCCGAGGCGGCGCGCCTGGAACGTCGTGCAGTTCGAGGTCGACGTGACCTCCATGTAGCGCTCCTGAGTGGGCAGCCACGCCTCGCAGTCGAACTTGCGGGCGGCGGAGGTGCCCAGGTCGCCGGCGGCCGTGTCGATGACGCGGTAGGGCAGCTCGACCTTGGCGAGCATCTCCTCTTCCCACGCGAGGAAGCGCTGGTGCTCCTCGGCGGCGTCCTCGGGGCGGCAGTAGCTGAACATCTCAGCCTTGTTGAACTGGTGGACGCGGATGATGCCGCGCGTGTCCTTGCCCGCGGAGCCGGCCTCGCGGCGGTAGCAGGTGGACCAGCCCATGTAGCGCTTGGGGCCATCCGACAGGTCGAGGATCTCGTCGGCGTGGTAGCCGGCGAGGGCCACCTCGGACGTGCCCGTCAGGTACAGGTCGTCGGCGGGCAGGTAGTAGATCTCGTCGGAGTGCTCGTTGAGGAAGCCGGTGCCGCCCATGACCTGCGGGGTCACGAGGGTCGGGGTCATCATCGGGACGAAGCCGTTGGCGAGCGCCTGATCCATGGCCATCGTCATGATGGGCCAGCTCGAGGCGGGCGCCGATGCCCTTGAGGTAGTAGAAGCGCGCGCCGGAGACCTTCGCGCCGCGCTTGGTGTCGATCGCGTCCAGGCCCTCACCCGAGGGCGCGAGGTGATCCTGAGGCTCGAAGCCCTCGGCGGCGAAGTCGCGGGGGGCGGGGCCCTCGTGGCGCAGAACCACGAAGTCGTCCTCGCCACCGACGGGCACGCCGTCGACGACCAGGTTGGGCAGGAGACGCGCGAGGCGGTCGGCCTCGGCGTCGGCGGCGTTCGCGGCGGCCTCAGCGGCCTTCACCTGCTCGGCGAGCTCCTTGGCCTGAGCCAGGATCGCCGGACGCTCCTCCTTGGAGGCGCGGCCCACGGACTTGGAGACCTCTTTTTGGGTGGCTCGCAGCGTCTCGAAAGCCTGCAGGGCCTCGCGGCGGGCGGCGTCGGCCGCGATGATCTCATCGACGAGGCCGGGGTTCGCTCCGCGGGCACGCTGGGAGGCGCGGGCGGGTTCGGGGTTTTCACGCAGGGCACGCACATCAATCATGCCTCCCATCCTATGCCAGGTGGGCGCGCCGTGTCCCCTACCGACCCGACTTTGAATTCAATACAGCAGGTCAAGGTTATGCACAAACTACATCCCTGGGGTCTTCAAAACCCTGAAAGTTATCCACCTTTGGTGCATAACCGTGTGGACAAGATGGCAGTCAGCACACGTCAGACCGACACGTATGACACGAAGTGCAACGAAAAGCCACTTCACAACCCGTCCACAGGCATAAAGCGGGATACGCTAGGCCTATGGACGCAATTTACTGGGCACTCGCGGCCTCCGCCGGAGCCGGAGCCATCGGGGTCGCGCGTCTCGCAACCGCCCTCACCCGCAGGCACCGCCGCCGCAAGGCCCTCGACATCCCCGCATCGGTGGACGACCCGACGCGCGGACGGCCACGCCCCTGGATCATCATGAACCCCTCCAAGCACGAGGACCCCCAGGCCTTCAAGGACCGCATCAACCGCAAGGCCAAAGGAACTCGGGCATCGACCACGTGCACTGGCGCGAAACCACGCGCGAGGACCCAGGCACCGGGCAGGCCGTGCGCGCCCTCGAGGAGGGAGCCTCCGTCGTGATCGCCGCAGGGCGGAGACGGGACCGTGCGCGCCGTCGCCGCCGGCATGGCAGGATCCGGCGTCCGCATGGGCATCATCCCCGTGGGCACCGGCAACGTCCTGGCCGGAAACCTCTCCGTCCCCGACGACCCCGAAGAGGCCCTCGCCGTCGCGCTCGACCGCAACCACCGCGCCGTCGACCTGGCGTGGGTACGCGTCGAAGACGTGACCCAGGAGTCCACTCAGCCAGCCGAAGGCGGACTGCGCCTCGCGGCACTCACCGCACTACACCCCGAAGCCAGCGCTGCGGACCAGGACGCCCCGGCCTCGTCGATGGAGCCGCGCGCGGACGAGTACGCGTGCCTCGTCGTCGCGGGCATGGGCTACGACGGCGCAACGATGGCGGACACGAACCCCGAACTGAAGAAGCGCATCGGATGGATCGCCTACGTGTGGGCCGGCCTGGGCGCGATGGGCGTTCCGCGCATGAAGGCGCGCCTGACCCTGCGCTCCCCCGCCGCTCGAGTGGCGGACCCTCTCGGCGTCGGCGACCAAATCGCGGGAGAGGCCTTGGACGAGGCCACCTCAGAGAGTCCGGAACCCCTGCGCTCACCCGCGGATGAGATCACCCGCGTCGAAGCCCGGTCCGTCATGTTCGCGAACGCCGGAGAGATGAAGATGCTGGTCCTCGCGCCCGACGCGGAGCTGTCGGACGGCCTCATCGACGTCATCGCGGTCGACGCGCACGCCGGCCTGCTCGGCTGGGCAGACGTAACCTGGAAGATGCTCGGCCAGCTCATCGGCCTGCGCCCGATCAACCTGCCCGTCTCGACCGGCAAGGTCGCATTCCGCCAGGCGAAGGGCGCCTCCGTCACGGCCGAAGAGGCCCAGGTGTGCCAGGTGGATGGCGACGCGATCGGCCTCGCCCACACGATGCACATTCGCATGCAGGCGGGCGCCCTCGACATCGCCGTGCCCGTGGAGCGCACGTGGATGGAGCTGCTGCCCGGCTAAGCCCGCTTCCTTACGCGATGCGCGCCGCGCACGAGCTTGTCGCTGAGTAGCAGTGCACTACTTAGCGCGGCATTGCGCCAGATATCAGGCAGTGCAATGCCCCCACAACTAGTGCATTACTCCCGGATCTAGTGCAGTACTGCAGGGTCTGCACCCATTGAACGCCAACAGGAGGCATGCCGGCGACAAATTCCACGACGACGCTTGTTACCGATGAGGTGTTACACCCGATCGGGAAGATTCAACACCTTCTGATCGGGTGGAATCTTCCCGATCAGGTGGAATCTTCCCTAACGGGTTGAATCCCGCCGATAGTACACAAGGTATCGAGGTGCACCGCGATGTGGGCCCGTAAAACGTCAAGAAACCTGGCGTGTCAGGCCAGCGGCCAGGACGGCGCGTTGCCCGCAGCCTCGCCCATGCCGTCCCCGCCGTGCAGCAGGTCCGCGACCCACGCGCGACCCGCACGGAAGGCCTCGTCCGTCGTGCCCGGTGCAACCGACGCGCGCACGCCGTCGACGCGCGGGTAGGACCCCATGAAGCGAACATCCGGCGAGTAGCGATGCAGGCCGACGAGGGCTGCCTGAACGCGCTCCTCGCGGATGTGGCCGACGATGTCAATGCTGAACGTGTAATTGCCGAGGCCGTCGCCGCTCGGGCGAGACTCGATGCGGGACAGGTCGACGCCGCGCGCCGAGAACTGCTCGAGGAGGGTCAGCAGAGCGCCCGACTCGTTGACCGGCAGGGCGACCTGGATGGTCGTCTTGTCCGCCCCTGTCGGCGGGGGCACCACGCCGGGGCGGGCCACCAGAACGAAACGGGTGATAGCGCCCGGGTTGTCGGCGACGTCGGTGAACAGGGCCTCCAGGCCGTAGGTGTTGACCGAGACCGCGTTGCACAGGGCGGCATCGAAGGACGCGTCGCCGTCCGAGAGGAGCTCGGCGGCGGCGGCCGTCGACGTGGCGGGCACGTGGATCGCGCCGGGGAAGGTCTCCTCGACCCAGCCGCGGCACTGCGCCCACGCGTGCGGGTGGGTGCCGATACGGCGAATATCCTCGGGGCGCGTGCCCGGCAGGACGGCCAGCTGGAAGACAACGTGCACATGCATCTCGGCGACGATGACGAGGGGGTCGCCGTGCGAGAGAATCGAGCGTCGCATTGACGCCGCCCTCGATGGAGTTTTCGATCGGGACGACGGCGCGGTCGGCCTCGCCGCGACGCACGGCCGCGAGCGCCTGCGGGGCGCTCGTCATCGGCATGAGGATCGCGCCGGCGGGAGCAACCTGGTGGACGGCCTGCTCGGTAAACGTGCCGAACGGGCCGAGGAAGGCGATACGAAGCTTGTCACCGAGGGGCGCGGGGCCGGGAATGTTCGTCGTCATGGTGTCAAGGGTAACGAGAGCGAAGGGAGTGGCGCGGCCTCGTTTCGAGGACAGGGGCGCATTGTGGCCAATCGCGCGGGTTCCGAGGCCGACCGCATGTCAGTCGCGGTGGCCTGTCACGCCGGTCGCGAAGGCCTCGCGTCCACCGCCCGAAGTTACCTCGCCGCACGCGGTGATCTTCCACAGCTTCGCGGTGCCGCCCGCGTCGACCAGCTCGAAGCCGGTGGACGTGTCCACGTTGTAGAGGCCGGGGTGACGGGAGGAGCGCATGAAGTTGTAGTAGGCGCCGTCTTCCTCTTCGTAGAAGTGGGTGATGCCGAGCCTGCGCACGACCTCGCACACCTCGGGATCGGTCGCGATGTCGTGGAAACGCTGGATGAGGATCTTCTGCGAGGCCACATCCTTGTTAGCGGTGTTCAGCTGCGGGAATACCGCCTTACGACCGCCGATTATCTCGGAGTACGCCGCGCCCGCGATCGGGTCGCCCAAAATGAGCGCGTCGGGGGCGGTCGTGTACGGCATACGGCGCAGCATGGCGAGCTCGCCGATCGTAGCCATACCCGGCTTCCCAAGGCGAGCCGGGTCATACACCTGGGCGACCGCAGCGTTTCGCGCGTCGATGGCGCCAAAGCTGGACAGGACCAGCACGAGCAGGCCGACAGCGAATTGATTGGCCAGCGCGGCGCCTCAATGTTGTCGTCGGCTCCGCGTTCGGCGAGGATCCGCTGCAGCGACCTCGTCCAGACGGTGTGAATAAGGCGAACGATGGCGGCGACGCCGACCGCCATGAGGATCGTCAGCGCGATGTCTTCGACACCCATGATGCGGCGGGCGTCCTTGTACCAGGGGGCCAGCAGGTACGTGCGCAGCGCCGAGTTAGGCGAATACGCCAGGCCGGTGAGAGCCGCGAGGACCGCGTAGGAGGCCAGCGGCCAGAACGGCAGGGGCTGCGCCTCCTCCTCGGACTCCTCGATCTCTTGGGCCGAGGCCAGGGTGCCCTCCTCCGCTTCCACACCCGCGTCATCGGTGAGTCCGGCGCGCTCGGCGGCACGCTCCAGGGGATCCGTGCGACGGAACAGCAGATAGAGGCGCGCGGTCGCCGCGATGCCGATGATCAGGAGAATGAACTGGACGATCGTCCACTGAATGTTGCCGGATGTGTTCGAGAAGGGCGGGTAGGGCAGGAAGGCGTGCATGAAGGCTTCGCCCCAGTTACTGCCGTCGCGCCGGTAGCTGCCCATGGCCCGGATCTTTGACGACGACAGCGCGAGGAGCGGCGCGGCGATGACGACAAGCGCGAGGGCAGCCCACGCGAGGGCGACGAGCTGGCCTCGTCCACCGCGACCGTAGGCGCGCCGTGCGAGGGACGCGATGGAGGCGAGGAGCGGCGCGATCAGGAACGCGAGGATCGAGAAGGCTGCGCTCGGGTGCGCGCCGACGAGGCCGAGGGCACCGATGAGGAGGAACACCGCCTGCGGGATACGGCGCAGGAAAGCACGCATCCCATCGCCCGCACGCAGGTCGGCGACCAGCCTGCGCCCGCGACGATCGCGATGGCCGCCAGACCCGGCACCAGAGCGGTGCCCGTCGAGTTGGGCCACTGGTTGTACATGGTGAGTGCATCGGCGGGCATATTGAGCAGAATGCCGCCAATGATGGGCGCCGACATGATCGCGGTGCGCGAGGCGGTCAGGACCGAGACGAGCGCCGCCAGGCCGATGACCCACACGGCCGCGAGCGCCAGCGAAGACACGTTCGAGGCCTGGACGACCGAGTCGTAGCGCGCGAACAGCGAGACGAAGGCGTGCCAGCCCGTCGGATAGTAGACGTTGCGTCCGCCGTACAGCTCGTGGAGGCCGCCGAAGGGGCTGGCGTTCTTGCCGTACAGGATCGCGTGCACGCCGTTCTGATGGAACGTCGGATCCCACTGCTGGACGGGGTTCGCTGGGGCAGCGCCCATCACGAGGGGCAGCGCCGCGAGGATGAAGCCCACCAGGATCGCTCCCCACGTGGCCGCACGGATCGCCGCCTGGCGTCCGCCGATCGGCTTGACGCACGCCGATCGCCTCGCGCAGGGGAACTCCCGCAGGGAGAATCCATCGTTGCTGCGGCGGAAGAAGCTCAGGCTCCACGCGCCGGCGCCTCCCAGGGCGCTCATGCCGAGGATCGGCAGCGCCGTCGAGGGCTCCCACTCGATATCGAGCGCCGGGTAGGGCGACCGACAGGATCGTGATCAGGCCAAAGGTGAACGCGGGTGCCGCACCGATCGCGACGAGCGACGAACGACCTCCCGCCCGCAGCCACATGAAGCCCCGGCAGAACCAGGGCGACCATCATGGCCAACAGGGTCGGGAGCAGCATCCACCAGGCCAGCATGGATTACCCTTTTCGGAAGCGGCGCGGCGCTTGCCCACGATCTCAATGATGACGGGCAGGACCGACGCGAGGATGATGACGCCGAGGATGAGCGTCAGGTTGTCGTGCACGAAGGGCACGTTGCCCAGGAGCGCACCGACGAGGATGAAGCCCGCGCCCCAGATGACAGAACCGAGCGTGTTGAAGGCCAGGAACTTCGGGTAGGGGTATCGGGCCATGCCCGCGGCGATCGGAATGAAAGTGCGCACGAAGGGGATGAAACGTCCGATGACGAGCGAGCGGCCACCGTAGTTCGTGAGTAGTGCTCCGCCTTCTCCAGGTGCGCGGTCTTGAGGATGCGAGCGTCGGGCTTGAAGAAGCGACGCCCCCACTTGGCGCCCAGGAAGTAGCCGATCTGCGCTCCGATGAAGGCCGCGACGACGACGAGGAGGATGAGCGTCGGCAGGTGCAGGCCGAGGCGATCGTGGAGCAGGCCTGCGGTGAATAGCAGGGATTCACCGGGCAGCACCGGGAACAGGACACCCGACTCGATGAGGACGATGAGCATCGTTCCCCACAGCACCCACGGCCCCATGGCGACGAGCAGTGTCTCAGGATTTTTGAACCACTCGATAACGGTGTGCAGCATCGACGGATCTGATGCGGTCACGAGTGTCGACCAGGTCACGATAGGGCCCTTTTTCTGCCGGGAATGTATCACCCTAACCCTACCTTTGTTGACCGCGAATATAGGATAGGCGGCATGAGGAAGCGCAAGGATTCACACGACGGTTCTCCGGTCGGGGACACGAACATCCTCTTCGTCCCCGATTCCTCCGCCGACCCCTCGGCATCCGGGGTGGATGCCCTCATGGGGATGATCGACGAGGCCGGGGCACCCCGCAGCTCCCCCGCCCCCGGAGGTCCCTTCCTCGGAGGCGCGCACCGAGGTCATGGAGCCCGTCGTCACGCCCGATGCTTCGACCGCGCCCGTAGCCATGCCGCCCAGCATTCCTCCCAGCCACGCGGACGCCGACCAGAGCGCCCCGGCCTCGTCGTCGAATGACGAGAGCGCAGCGGATCCCTGCTTCCCCGCCCGCGCCCACTGCCGATGACGCCGCCGCCAGCTCCGAGGAACCCACCGACGACGCCGAGGCCAGCGCGCCAGAGGCCACCACGGAGACCGTCGCAGAGGCCAGCACCGGCGACAAGGACGCGGACATTGAATTCGCCGCGCCCCCCGGCTACCGGTGAAATCGCCGCGAACCTGCCCGTGCGCCGCATGCGCCTGCCCCGCCCCGTCTACATCGCCGACCGTATCACTGCCCGTGCGCCGCCGCCGCGAAGACCTCGTCGACGTCGTCATCTCCCTCATCGCGATTCTCTTCATCTGGACGATCGGCGCGCTGGCCAGCGCGACCACGCGTGGCGTCACCATGGACGTCCTGAGCTTCCAGCTCGTCCGCCAGATCCTCATCCTGCCGGTGAGCATCACCGAGGGCCTCATCATTTTGACCACGCCGATCCTCGTGATCGTCTCACTCGCACTGCGTAAACGCCTCCAGGCGATCATTCAGGTCCTCGTGACGAGCCTCGTGGCCGCGGTCGGCGGCTGGATCATCATCCTGCTGACGGGCCTGCTGCCCTCCGAACTGACTGCGCCGTTGAGCGTGGACCGCGCGCTTGCCACGCAGGGCTCCCAGACCGGCATCGCGATCGCCATCAACCTGGTCATCGTCACCCTGTGCGCACTGTTCACCTCCGCCGGCGAGGCCCAGTCAATGAAGGCCATCAAGTGGGGATGGACGGGCCTGTGGATCATTCTCATCCTCGGCGTACTGCGCTCGTCCATGACCCTGCCCGTCGCCTTCATCTCCGTCTTCTTGGGCGCGCTTTCGCTCCGGGTTCGCGGTGGATCATGCGGGCTACGACGACCAGCGGGCGAAGGCGCCAAACTCGTCGAGGCGCTCCTCAACATCGGGATTACGCCCTCACGGATCGTGCGCACCGACCTCGACACGACCGAGCAGCCCCTGGCTACGTGGGCCGTCGCTGAGAACTCGCGCGGCCGCCTCACCCAGATGCCCGCCGACCTGGGCGACATGGGCGTCACGGTGACGCGCCGCCCGACCCAAGACCATCACCGCCACTACCAGGCGTGGAGCGACACGGGCCTCGCCTACGAGATCATCGCCATGGACCCCGGCCAGGAACTGACCGGCACGCTCCTCGAGATGTGGAACAACCTGCGCCTGCGCGGCATCAGCCGCTGGGTGTCGCCCTCGCTCAAGGCTCAGGCCGGGCGCTCCTCCTTCACGACGCTGCAGGCGCTGCGCGCCGGCGTGTTCACACAGGAGCCGATCGGCATCGCCTCGGCCTCCGACTCGATCATCCTGGTCATGTCCGCTCTGCCTCCCACGACTCCGCTCACGGAGCTCGGCGAGGACGCATCGGACGAGGTCATGGACCGTGCGTGGGAGCAGCTCCACTTCGCGCACTCGCGCGGAATTTTGCACCGCGCTCTCACCCCCGAGGCCGTGGTCGTGGACTCGTCCTCGGACGTGTGGCTGCTGGACTGGGATTCCGGCGAGGTCGCGACCACCGAGCTGAACCAGTCCATCGACATCGCGCAGATGCTGGTCCTGACCGCGCTGGCCGTGGGCCCCGAGCGCGCGCTCGAGGCCGGCCGACGCAGCGTCGGTGAGGAGACGCTGATCGCGTGCGCCCCCGTCATCCAGAAGCCTGTCCTTCCTGCGGAGATCAATCAGCGCCTGCGCCGTTCCGACCTGCTGGGCGAGCTGCGTGCCGCCCTCGTGGGTGACTCCGAGGCCGAGACCGCGCCCACCGCCGACCTGCAGCGATTCCGCCCACGCACGATCTTCACGATCGCGGTGGCGTTCATCGCCGTCTTCATCGTCGTCGGTTCGCTGAACTCAACGACATCGTGACCACCGTCAAGAGCGCGAACCTGTGGTGGATGCTCGCTTCCGCCGTGCTTGCCTGCCTCATCTGGGTCGGTTCCGCGGTCCCGCTTTGTTGCTCTGTCGCCCGAGAGCTGAGCCTGCGGGAGACGTTCATCGCCCAGGTCGCGGCCTCGATCATCACGATCGTGGCGCCCGCCGGCGTGGGCCCCTGCTGCCCTCAACCTGCGCTACCTGCGCAAGCGCCGCGTCCCGACCGCCATGGCGGTGACGACGGTGACGCTCATGCAGATCTCTCAGGCTCTCGTCACGATCGTCCTCCTGCTCCTCGTCATGGTGATCGCCGGATCGTCGCTGTCCGTGTCGGTCCCCTACGGCACCATCCTGGGTGTCGTCGCGGTCGTCATGGTCGCGGTCGGCGTCATCGTCGCCGTACCGAAGGTGCGCCGCTGGATCTGGGCGAAGATTCAGCCGACCTGGCAGCAGGTCTACCCGCGCCTCCTGTGGATCATCGGTCAGCCTCGTCGCCTCGCTGCGGTCCTGGGCGGTAACCTGCTGATGAACATCGGCTACGTGGGCTCGTTCTGGACGGCCCTGCTCGCCATGGGCGGTTCGCTGAACTTCTCCACGGTGTCGCTCACATACCTAACGGCGAACGCGGCAGGCTCCTTCATCCCCTCGCCGGGCGGTATCGGTACCGTTGAAACGGCGCTCACCTCGGGCCTGACGGTCGCGGGCATCTCCTCGTCGGTCGCCATCGCGACGGCTCTGCTCTACCGTCTCGTCACCTTCTACGGCCGCATTCCGTTCGGCTGGCTGGCCATGAAGTACATGGAGAGAAGGACATGATCTAGGTTCCCTCTGAGCGCATCCGCATCCGGCTGTCACGCGTCCCGGCGCGAGGCAGCCGGATGTCGTTTACCGGAGGTTGTTGTTGCCGTCCGGGTATGCCGCCTGGACGCCGCTCACCGCTCGAATGACGTCAATCGACCCGGCGGGCACGCGCAGAGCGTAGCCGCGCAGGGCGTTGCGATACTCGCGTTCCACGGACACGGAGGCGCCCGGGAACGCGGCGGCCACGGCCTCGTTGATCGAGGCGAGGGTCGCCTCGCCGTCGGCGCTTTCCGCGAGCTGGACGATGACGACGACCGAGGTGTCTGCGTCCTGGCCGGACTGCGCGCTGGGGCCGCTCTGCCCGTTCTTGGACGTCAGTGCGGTGTCGGGGTCGATCGTCGGCGAGGCCGTGGCGCCCGGCGCGGACTGGGCCGAATCGCTGCCCGGGTTGGACTGCGGATCGGGCGTCGACGTGGAGGCGGGCGAGCAGCCCGCGACCGCGAGCGCGCACGTGCCCACCCCGGCCAGAAAAACGGCTGGCTTCTTCATGGACTGCACTCCCATACGTTCGACGCAGATACGAGGCGACATCGCGATGTGTCGCTGCTTCCAACATACCGCAGCGGCCGCCCAAAATGCGGCAATCGTGCAGGGCATGAGAAGGGGCCGGGAGCGCTCGCAGTGAGCGTTCCCGGGCCCCGGCCTCGTGAATGAGCGAATCAGTGATTCAGGTGCGATGCACGTCAGCGCACCCAGACCCCGTTCGCGTCGAACACGTAGGTGCGTCCGTTGATCACGTGCGTGCCGGTGAACATTGCTCCATCGGGTCCCAGGTAGTACCAGGCACCGTCGAGGTTCAGCCATCCGGTGTGCATCGCGCCCGAATCCTTCAGGTAGTACCAGGAGCCGCCATCGCGCACCCATCCGGTCGCCATCGCGCCGGATGCGGTGAGATAGTACCAGGAACCACCGTCGGCGACCCACCCGGTCTTCATGACCTTCGTGGCCGGATCCAGGTAGTACCAGTAAGCACCGTCGAAGCTCTCGTCGAACACCCAGCCGCCAACCAGGGCGCCCTCGGAATTTGCGTACACCCACGCACCGTCATCGCGCCGGAGCCAGCCGGTCATCATGTAGCCGTCGGAGCCGAACAGGGTAGTCCTTGCCACCGATCGTGAACCAGCCGTTCTTGAGGTACTCCTTCCCGTTGGCGCACTGGTACCACCAGCCACGCAAGTCCTTCGCCCAGTGGCCGCCGTCAGCCGTGACGCACACGCCAGGGTTATCCGACGGCAGGGTCAAGGGTCGCTGCCTTGGAGTGGTTCAGTCCGTAATCCCACGCGAGGACGTAGGGGTGGGCGATGACCTCGCCGGAGCCACCCTGATCGGCCCACCCCTGCGAGATGGCCGACATGGGAACCTCGACGTGGTACGTGTAGGTTCCGTCAGCCCCGACCGTTCCTTCGTTGTCCGCGAACACGTGGCGGTAGAACCACAGGCCGTCGGCCGGGTCATGCAGGTCGAACGCGGCCAGCGGGGACGCGTCGGTGACGTCAAAGGACACGACCGTGTCGGCACCCTCGCCCTTGTACTCCAGGTTGGAGACAACGGGCGCGGCCGTGTCGATGCGGAACTCGTAGGAGATCGACTGCTCGGCCTGCGAAGGGCCGTCGTTGTGCGCGGACAGCGTCAGCTTGTACACACCATCGGGCAGGTTCCTGTACTCGGCGTCGCGCAGATCCAGGACCAGCGGCTCACGTCCCCGCTCGACCCACGTCATCCTTCCGGACGAATCCAGCGCGGACTTCCAGTTCTGGTAGCGCGTGAAGGACGCGATCGTCTCTCCCGCAGCGTTCGTGTACGCGGCGTTGATCGTGTGCACGCTGCGCAGCGTGCCCGTGCGGGGTTCGAGAATCGTGGGAGCGCCCGAGGCAACCGAGCGAGAGAGGACGTTCTTGCTCGAGCTGGGCAGACCGATACGATCAGCATCCTTGACCAGGGGGTTGTATCCCAGCTGCTGGCGCGTGGATCCGTTGTAGACCCAGGAGGCGAGCGTGTGAGCCCCGTCCTCGGAGGCGAGGGCGTCGAAAATGGGGGCCTTGCCCCAGTCACCGTAGAAAGCCCAGTAGGGGCACGGTCAGGTCGGGCTGGGACGCGGTCTTCGAGGCGAAACGCACGAATCCATCGAGGAAGGTGCCGTTGGGCGTGTTCTGCGCGACGGAGGAGTCGAAGTCGGAGCCAGGCTTGACATCCACGCCCACCGTGACCTCGCCGTTCGCGGGAACGGTAACGGTCGCGCCCTCACCGGTGCCACTCACGGCCGCGCCGGGTAGGCGATGTCCACGCCCTTGCCTCGCCAATCGGCGGACTTGCCGGTGAAGAACCCACCCTCAACAATCTCGGAGAGGGCCTGCGAGCTCAGCGCGTAGGGTGGCCTCCGCGCCGGACGGGTTGTGCAGCGTGACGTCGAAGTGCCAGCCCTTCGTACCATCCCCCAGGTCCGCCTTGGGCCGGGACTGCTCGGGGGCGCCGACCACGGTCGGATACACGGACGAGGTCGTGGCCGCCAGGACATTCGTCAGGCCCGATCCCTGCTTGCGCGGTGAGTACGGGCGCCAGTGTCCTGGAGCGGGTCGACGACGGGGGTCGCCGTTCCCATGATGAGGTTCTGGACGACATCGATCTTCTGACGCGCGCTCATCGAGGCAAACAGCGGATCGTTCTCAACGCGCTGCAGGACGACGGCGCTCACGCCCGCCATCTGCGGGGTCGCCATCGAGGTGCCGGACATGAACTCGTAGGTGCCGCCGGGCACAGCCGAGTAGATGTTGCCTCCGGGGCGCTGACCTCGGGCTTGAGGCGCAGGTCCGGGGTGACGCCCAACGAGGAGAAGCTCGACATGGAGTACTTCTTGCTCAGGGGCCACGACCTTTGCCGGGGCGACGCTCAGGTGGTGGTCGGCGGCGGCCAGCATGGCCTCACCGTCAGCCTGCGAGATGAACGCGGCGGGCACGCCGTCCGTCGCCAGGCTCATGACCACGAGCGAGTCACCGGGCACGTTGTTGTAGACGATGAAGCCGGCGGGCTTGGAGCCGGCAATGTTGTTGAACTTGTCCTGGAAGGTGAGAGTACCGCGCTTGACCAGCACGATCTTGCCCGCGAGGCCCTCGAGGGTACTTGGCGTGAGCGCGGCGCCATCCTCGGGCGAACCGATGCCGCCGTCGACGTACTCGAAGGGACCGCCGGTCAGGTCGGACAGGTCGGGCATCTTCTGGCCGTCGGCGCCGCCGGCGCGCTGGTAGGCGATGTCGCGGTCGCCGACGGTGAAGGCGCTGTGCGACAGCGAGTTGTCGACCGAGGCCACGGACACGACGGAGGAGTAGGGACGCCGGTTCGCCCAGGACGGAGGAGTCGGGGTCGGAGGCGAAGGGCAGGTTCTTGCCGGAGAGGTTGCCGTATCCGGCCGTGTACTCGTTGCCGGCGGCCGCGTTCACGGTGACGCCAGCGTCCTGGAGGCTCTTGAACACGGTCGCGTACATGGAGTCGGCCTCGTTATCCATGCCGCCGGTCTGTCCGAGGGACAGGTTCACGACGTCGGGGCGCAGGACGACCATGTCGTCGAGGGCGGCGAGCAGCGCCGAGTCCGGGATGCCGCCGCTGATACTGCTGGCGACCTGGCGACGATGATCTGCGCGTCCGGGGCGATGCCCACGATTTCACCCGCGTTGCCCGCGGTGATGCCGGCGACGTGCGTGCCGTGCGATCCGGCTTTGCCGGTCGGCGAGGCGTCGGGTCGTTATCCGCGTAGTCGTAGGCGAAGGGGAACTTTTTCCGACACGTAGCTGCCGGTCTTGCCGTCGCCAAGATGTGGGGTCAGGCCCTCCACCTTGTCCTCGGAAAGCCCGGGGTCCCGTGCAGGGGCACCCGCGAACGCTGGGTGGGTCATGTCCACGCCCGTGTCGATGATGGCGACGACCTTGCCATTACCCTTTTGGGTGATCTGGTCGGCGTGCATCATCAGCTGAGCGCTGAGGTTGTCGGGGTTCTGGGTGGAGATGCGCGAGGAGTTCGTCGCGCCCTCTCCGGCGACCTGGTCATCGACACCATCGACATGGGTCTCGCGATCGAGGAAGGCGGCGTTGACGCCGCTCACCGCGCGGATCGCGTCGAGGGATCCGGCGGGGGCGCTCAGCGCGAAGCCCTGCAGGGCCTTGTCGTACTGGCGCTCCACCTGGGCGGAAGAGCCGGGGAACGCACCGGCCACGGCCTCGTTGATCGAGGGCGAGGGAGGCCGCGCGGTCTGCACCCTCGTCGAGCTGGACGACGATAGTGACGACCGCGGCGGGGTCGACCTCGTCGGTCGTCGGCGGCTGAGCGTCCTGCGTGGTCTGTCCGCTCTTCGAGGTGAGCGCGGTATCGACGTCGCCGACGGGCAGGGACGAGGCCGTGGCGCCTGCGTCGGGTCGGGTGTCTGCCGGGGTTGGCGGGGATGCGAGGGTCGCGGGGCCGGCAACCACCAGAGCGGCGGTGCCAGCCAGCGCGAGGAACGCCGCTGGTTTCTTCGTTGTCATGTGCGTAACTCCAAAATGTGAATGGGGACCTCGAGAGGCACGAAGCGAACGCGTACCTATTGGTCGTTATGTGAGGACAGCGCTGCGACGCATCATTGCGCAGCACGTCGGACAGCAGGGCAGTGCGACGACGAACAAAGCCCGGGCCGGGTGAGACGCCCTCCCGGGCCTCGTCGTCGCTGGGCAAGCACTCAGGTCAACCGACCCACGCGCCGCTCCGTCAAAGACGTAGGTACGCCCGTTAATCACGTGCGTGCCCGTGAACATCGCACCATCGGGGCCCAGGTAGTACCAGGTGCCACCGACCTGACCCAGCCTGTCGCCATCTTGCCCGAGTCGGACAGGGTAGTACCAGGAGCCGCCATCGTGCACCCAGCCGATGGCCATCGCGCCGGAACCTGTGAGGTAGTACCACGAGCCGCCGTCGGCGACCACCCGGTCTTCATGATCTTGGTGGCCGGATCCAGGTAGTACCAGTGAGGGGCCACCGTACACGCCGTCGAGGACCCACCCGCCGACGGGAACGCCATCGGAATCCACGTACATCCAGTCACCGCTGGGGTGCTTGACGAAGCCGGTCATCATGTAACCGGAGGGCTGAACTGGTAGTCCCTGCCACCGATCGTGAACCAGCCTCCTCCCAGGTACGCCCTCCGTTAGCGCACTGGTACCGCCAGTACCGCACTTCCTTGATCCAGTGACCGCCCGTCGGATCCTTGCACGAGGCCGTCTCGTTGTCGTCGGAGATGGGCAGGTCGAGGCTCACCGGCTCGGAGGGTTGAGCCCGTAGTCCCACGCGAGCAGGGTAGGGATTGTCGATGACTCCGCCGACGCCACCCTGGTCACTCCACGCCCAGAGATCTCCATCAATGGGATCTCAACGTGTACATGTACCGACCGTCGGGGCCAACGCTACCCTCGCTCTCGGTGAAGACGTGGCGGTAGAACCACAGGCCGTCAGCCGGGTCGTGCAAGTCGATCGCCGCCAGGGGCGAGTCATCGGCGACATTGAAGGACACGGCCATGTCGGGCCCGTCTCCGCCGTACGTCACTCCTGAGATGACCGGTGCCGTCGTGTCGAGGCGGAACTTGTAGGAGATCGACTGCTCGGCGCGCGACGGGCCGTCGTTGGACGCGGCGATCCGCAGCGTGTACGTGCCGTCGGGCATGTGCGAGAACTTCTCCGCGTTCGCGTCGAAGACCGTGGACTCGTGGTAGGCCCTCGACCCAGGTGTTCTCCTCGGTGCTCGTCTGGTAGAGGGACTTCCAGTTCCGATGGTTGGTCACCGAGAAGACCGTCTCCCCGGCCTCGTTCGTGTAGGTGCTGGTCAGCGAGTGGACGCTGCGCAGCGTGCCCGTGCGGGGTTCGAGGATCGTCGGGGCGCCCGAGGCCGTGGACCTGGAGATCACGTAGCGCTGCGGGTTGGGCTTGCCGGTGCGCTCGGCCGCCTTAACGAGGGGGTTGTAGCCGAGGGAGTCGCCGGTCTTGCCGTTGACGATGGCCGAGGCCGGGTGTGTGCGCCGCCGTCCGAGGCGAGGGCGTCGAAGATGGGGACCTTGCCCCCAGTCGCCGTAGAAGCCCAGGTAGGGCACGGCGAGGTCGGGCTGGGACGCGGTCTTCGACGCGAAGCGCACGAAACCGTCGAGGAACGTACCGTTGGGCGCATTGTCCGCGACGTAGGAGGCGAACTCGCTGCCGGGCGTGATGTCGATACCGACGGTGGCCTCGCCGCTCGCGGGGACCGTCACCGTCGCACCCTCGGCGGACGCGGATGCGGCGCCCGAGTACGCGATCTCCACGCCACGGCCTCGCCAATCAGAGGAGTGCTGCGTGAAGAATCCGCCGTCCACGATCTCGGAGAGGGCCTGCGAGCTCAGCTCGTAGGTGGCCGGAACACCCGAGAGGTTATGCAGCGTGACGTCGAAGTGCCACCCCTTCGTGCCGTCCCCCAGGTCCGCCTTGGGTCGGGACTGCTCGGGGGCGCCGACCACGGTCGGGTACACGGACGAAGTCGTCGCAGCCAGGGCGTCGACGAGGCCCGCGCCCCTGCTTACGCGGCGAGTACAACGCGCCCGTCGTCTGAGCCGCATCCGTCAGCGGACGGGCAGTGCCCATGATGAGGTTCTGGACGACGTCAGCCTTCTGACGCGCACTCATCGAGGCGAAGAGCGGGTCGGACTGGACGCGCTGCAGAACGATCGTGCTGACGCCGGCCATCTGAGGCGTGGCCATCGACGTACCGAGGACTGCTCGTACGCACCGTCCGGTATCGACGAGAAAACCTCGCCACCGGGCGCCGCGATCTCGGGCTTGAGGCGCAGGTCCGGGGACACGCCCCACGCGGAGAATTCCGACGCCTCGTACACGGTGGACTGCGGCAGGGACCTGACCCTCGGCGATCGAGCGCGTGCTCGGGGGCGTCCAGCATGGCCCTGGCCATCGGCCTGAGAGATGAACGCCGCGGGCATGTCCTGCGTCGTCAGATTCATGGCGATGAGCGATCCGACCGACACGTTGTTGTAGACGACGATTCCGGCGGGCTTGAGGTCGTAGAGGTTCTCGACCTTCTTCTGGTAGGTCATGTTGCCGCGGGAGACGAGCGCGATCTTGCCGGCGAGGCCGTCCGGGTACTTCGCCTTGAGCGCGGCGGCGTCCTCCTCGGAGGCGAACCCGGCGTCCACGTACTCGTAGGTGCCGGCGGGCAGGTCGGAGAAGAAGGCGACCTTCTCGCCGTTGAGGCCGCGAGCGCGCTGATATCCGATGTCTTTCCCATTGACGGTGAAGGCGTTGCGCATCAGGGCGTTTTTCGACCGAGGCGACGGCAACCACCGAGGAGTAGGTCGCCGGCTCGTCCATAACCGAGGAGTCGGGGTCCGAGGCGTAGGGCAGGCCCTTGCCGGAGTTGTTGCCGTACCCGGTGGAGAAGGCATTGCCCGAGGCCGCGTTGACGGTGATGCCCGCTTCCTGCAGCTTCTTGTACACGGTCGCGTACACCGTGTCGGCCTCGCCATCCATGCCGGCCGTCCAGCCGAGCGACAGGTTAATGACGTCGGGATGCAGGACGAGCATGTCGTCGAGGGAGGCAAGCAGCGCCGAGTCCAGCAGCGCGTCGTCCTCGCTGCGCGTCACCTTCGCGACGATCACCTGGGTGTTCGAGCGGTGCCGACGATCTTGTCGGCGTTACCTGCGGCGATGCCGGCGACATGCGTCCCGTGGGAACCGTACGGGGTCTTCGCCGGCGACGCGTCGTTGTCGCCGTCCGCGTAGTCGTAGGCGAAGGGGAACTTCTGCGAGACGTGAGACGCCGGTCTTGCCCTCACCCAGCTGCGAGGTCATCGCGGCGACCTTCTGCGGGGTGAGCGGGGGCGTTCCCGCGAGCTCGCCAGTGAATGCCGGATGCGTCATGTCGACGCCCGTGTCGATGACGGCGATGACCTTTCCTTCGCCCTTCTGGGCGACCTGGTCGATGTGCATCATGAGATGGGCGCTCAGGTTGACGGGGTCCCTGCCCGCCGGTCTGCGAGGACTCGATACCACCCTCGGCATCGGGCGTGGCCACATCACTGACGCGACCCTCGCGCTCAAGGAACGCGGCGCGTACGCCCGGGGCACGGCGGATTGCATCGAGCGCACCGACGGGTGCCTTGAGGGCGAAGCCCGACATGACGTTGCCGTACTCGTGCTCCACCTGGGCCTGCGTTCCCGGGTAGAGGGCGGACACGGCCTCGTTGATCTCACTGATCGCACCCTCGCGGGACGCGCCATCCTCGAGCTGGACGATGACGCCGACGACGCGCGCCGGGTCCGCCTCTGCGCCGGTCGAGGAGGGCGCGGACTGTCCGCTCTTCGAGGTCAGCGCCGTGTCGATGTCGCCCACGGGCAGGGAGGTTGCTGCGCCATCGTGCGTTCCGGTGGGTCCCGGGGGCAGGGGCGAGGCCAGGGTGGCCGGCCCAGTCACCGCGAGCGCGCACGCGCCGACGAAGGCGAGGAGGGCAGCCGGTTTCTTCGTTGACATAAGCCTTCTCCGATATGTTGGGGGACGGAGTGCCAGTGGCACCCGGTACGTCGGCGTACCAGCCGTCTCCTCACAACATACCTCATGTGCCCTACCTGACAATCACCATCTTGCTTACCGATATGTGAAGCGCAGCTGAAGCGTCTAACACGACCGGGCCCGGGAGCGCGCTACTGCGTTCCCGGACCCGGCGTATTGCCTGGCGGTAGGCGGATATCAGATCACGGCATCCACATACCCGAGGCGTCGAAGGTGTACATACGGCCGTTGATCATCTGCGTGCCGGTCACCATGGCCCCCGAGGGAGACAGGTAATACCAGGCGCCACCCAGGTTGAGCCAGCCGGTGGCCATCGCGCCCGAGCCGTGCAGGTAGTACCAGGTGCTACCATCCTTCACCCAACCGGTACGCATGGCGCCATCCGAGCCGAGGAAGTACCAGGAGCCGCCGATCATCTGCCAGCCGGTGAGCATCGCGCCCGAGCCGTGCAGGTAGAACCACGTGCCACCCAGGTTGACCCATCCGGTGGCCATCGCACCGGAGCCATGCAGGTAGTACCAGACACCGTCGACCATGACCCAGCCGGTACGCATCAGGCCGTTGTCACCCAGGTAGTACCAGGAGCCGCGGACCATCTGCCAGCCGGTGAGCTGAGCGCCAGAGGCGTCGTGGTAGTACCAGGCGCCGCCGTCCATGACCCAGCCGGTGCGCATGTAGCCGCGTCCATCGAAGCGGTAGGTGTGTCCGTCGATCACCATGGAGGTGTTCGTCGGGTAGGTGCCGTCAGCGTTGCGGTACCACCAGCCGACCGAGTCCATCATCCAGGCACCCATCGGGGCGGGGGCGGGCTGCGGGTCAGGTGCGGGCTGCGGGTCAGGTGCGGGCTGGGGGTCGGGCTGAGGCTGGGGATCGGGCAGGCTGCGGGTCGGGTGCAGGCTGGGGGTCGGGCTGAGGCTGGGGATCCGAGCAGGCTGCGGATCCGCGCAGGCTGCGGATCGGGCGCAGGCTGCGGGTCAGGCGCAGGCTGCGGATCCGGAGCGGGCTGAGGATCCGGAGCAGGGCTGAGGATCCGGGCTGAGGCTGCGGGTCCAGCGCGGGCTGCGGGTCGGGTGCAGGCTGGGGATCCGGAGCAGGCTGCGGGTCGGTGCAGGCTGAGGATCCGGCTGAGGCTGGGGATCCGGGCACGGGCTGCGGGTCAGGTGCGGGCTGCGGATCGACCCACGGGGCCGGAGCGACAGCGTCATGCTTGACGGAATCGACGATGATGACCGAGGTCGCCGTCGTCTTCGTGCCGTCGGGCAGCGTAGCGGTCACGGTCACCTGATCCCAACCGAGCTCGTTGCCGGCGGTGATCTTGGCGCTCTTACCGTCCTCAGCGACCTTCATGATGACAGGGCCATCGTAGTCCAGGCTCCACGAGAGGGCGGCATCCTTGAACTTCTTCGACGCGATCGGCTTGAGGGTGAAAGACTCGCCCTCACCCATGTGAGCGCGAGAAACATTGAGGACGACCTCACCCTCCTCCTCGTCGATGTCGTTGACGCAGACCTCGATGCTCGCCTTCGCAGGGTCGAAGGCCGTCGGATCCTGATAGTCGGCGACGGCTCACATTCGTGCAGCCCTTCCTGAGGGCGGTCACGAGTCCGGTCTTGTCATTGACGCGCAGAATATCCGTGTCCTCGGCGCTCCAGTTGATCGCCGTCCGGTTCGCATTCTCCGGGAGCGCGCGTGACGTCGATGTGCATCTTCTGGCCGGTGCGCATGTAAAAGCTTGCCGTCCTCGACACCGAAGTCGAGAGAGGTCACGGCCACCGGTTCGATAGCAACATCGGCACGCTTTGGACGGCATGCCATCACTGCCCCATGCGACGAGCTTGACGGTCGCAGGCAGGGCGTCGGTGTGGCTGGCCTTGGACCAGGCGGCCTGGATATCGGAGAACTTGATGGTGAACGTGAGTGGTGCTTCCCGTCAGCGGTGACGTTGCCGGGGAAGTCGACGACGCGACGATAGAAGATCGCATCGGACGCCGGGTCGCGCAAGTCGATGCTGGACAGGCCGGGATTGTCGACGACGGAGAAGGTGACCTGACCGCCAATACCTTCACTGGTGGTGGCGAGGTCGGAGATCATCGGACCATCCGCGTCGGGCGCGGGGTTGCTGCCAGGGCGGGAGCGCCGAAGGCGACGCCGGACGCTGCCATCGCGCCGGTCGCCAGGGCCGCTATCCACGCCCCTGTGAAATGTGTGACATGCTCACTCCAATGTTGATTCAGGCGAGCTATACCGCGCGGTTAGGGTTATCTGCTCGCAATCCGCACGATACTGCGAAACCAGATACCTAGCAATGCTTTACTGACTTACCATTCAGTAGCTACAAGGGCATTGCGAGGGGAAAATGAGGGAGCCTTCACCCTCTTGTCAGCAGGATTTCAACGCACTCACTGACCACTGAACATATGTTCCGTGACAAAAGCACATTTGTTCACTCATAACGCGCTTAAAAGACTGAAATTCTGGATGATGCAGAATTCAGTTGACACGGTAAATACCGTCGCAAACTAACACGAACAGACATGCGGCAGGCCTACGACTTCGACAAACATGCCACGGCATGCCGCGGGCGTCTACTGCCGGTCCGACAGCTCCAGGTTCGCCCGCACGACGATGCCGATACGCTCCACCATCTCCTCGTCGACCCACTCACCATCCAGGGCGGCCAAGCGCGGGTGGGTCGCGGCCTCGTCGAAGAGGAGGTCGAAGCCGAGGATCGCCCGCCACAGGGGGATCAGCTCCTCGTTGTAGGTGTGGCCGTGGCCGCCGGGAGCGGTCCCCGCGACGGGCAGGTCGGCGAGCACCTGAATGAAGGTGACGAAGCGCGTGAACTCGACGAAGGGAGACACGTCGCGGCCCGCCCGCTCGCGCAGCCAATCAGGCTGCGTCCAGAGCATCTTGCGGTTCCACCACACGACCGGATCGGAGGCGTGCTGGGCGTAGACGATGCGCGGGAAGCCCCACGGCCCCAGCTCGCGCCCGTACAGGTCGGTGCGCAGGTCGGAGGGCTCGTTCACGAAGCGCACGCGCCGACCGTTGTAGACGACGGGGGCAACCTCGGGGCTTCCCTTGTGGCGGGCTGCCGTCAGCTCGGCGTGCATCGGCGTGAAGGCGGGGGTCCCCACCCACAGGGCCCCATCCACTTGGGAGAGCGCCTCCTCGACCGAGGAGAAAACCGACTGCGAGGCGAAAGCCCCCAGGGATTCACCGCAGACGAAGAGCGCGGGTCGGTCGGCCTCGTCCATCGTGTCGAGTTCGGCCCGCACCGCGTGGAAGAGCGCTGCCGAGGCCTCCTGCGCCGGCTCGAGGCCGGTCAGCCAGTTGAGGGCCGAGGGCACGTAGGGAGTACTGAAGCGAAGCGGTGGCGCAATTCCGCGCGTCAGGAACTCGAGGGGCTGGACCTGCCACTCGTCGACCCAGCCGGAGCCGGTCGACGCGGCGATGAGGATGACGGCGCGATCGAAGGCCCCGTGCGGCGCAGCTCGGCGACCACCGTCGCCGCAGCCTGCTCGATGCCCGCCCCACCCGTGGGCATGCCGAGTAGACGCGGATCGGCTCCATTGCCTCGCCGCCGGTGACCTGGGCGATATCAAGGCGCGAGGGGCCGCGCCCCAGGAAGACGCGCCCCTGACCGCCGACGGATTCCCAGGTGACGGGCGAGGCCGGGGATGCGGAGCGCTCGGGCACGAACGGCTTGTAGATACCGCGCGCGGTACGCGTGTTCATCTGCTCGGCATGGTGACGGAAGAAGCCGATCCCACCGCGCAGGATCACGTTGGAGGTCAGGAAGAAAACGATGACGGCCAGGATCACGACACCCACGACGACCGCCGCCGGGCGCGGCATGTAGCCGCCGAGCACGCCGATCAGCATGCGTCCCATACGGTTCAAGGCCTCAACGATCAGGATGAGGCACCAGGCGATGACGACCGTGCCGGCCGTACCCAGGAGATACTCGCCAAAGGTCTCCCCCGGCATGTTGACGAGCTTGGCGGCGACGCGGGCCCGGCGGTAGGACTGGATGACCGCGTAGAGCCACCAGATCGCGAAGAGGGCGGCGATGCAGACGCGGAAGCCGATCTCGACGGGCTCGGATGCGCGGATCGTCAGGCCGGTCATGGCGATGACGCGGGCACCCACGTTCTGGACGACCACGCCGGCGACGTACCCGCAGGACACGAGGACGCCCGAGGCGACCGCGTGCCACGCCCACGAGCGCGCCATCAGCGACGGTGCCACGCTCACCGCGTACATGGCGAGGGCGGCGATCACTCCCAGAAACGACACAGCCATGGCCCCCATTGTGCCAGGCGTGGCCTGCCCGTTCAGGAGCGGCACGAGGCCTGGACTCCCCCGCACTCGGCGCCCGACACTCGACGACTTCCTTCGCCTCGCCCCGACGGTCACGCACCCTCGCGTTTATTCGATGTCGCCCACCGAGCACAATCGGTTACCGTGGGCACATCACCATCGACTTCGTCACCATCGAGGGCCGGTTCAGACAATGGCGCAACGGACCCACGATGCGCCCCCAACAAGCCAGGAAGACCGATGACCGAGAATTACGCCGACAAGACCCGCGGGCTCCTCGAGGTCCTCAACAAAGCTGCCCCCAAGCCGCAGATCACCTTCCGCGGCTACGTCGATCGCACGGTGGACCGCGTACGGGCCGTCGGCTCGCCAGCGCTCACCGCCACGACACAGCCTCGAGATCGCGACGAACAACCTGGCGCGGCCGGAGGTCGCCATCGTCGTCGGCGCCAACGGGCGCGACCTCACGCCGATCATGGAGGGGGCTCCCAACTTCAACCTCAAGAGGTCACCTACCTCCCGAACTCCCTACTTCCTCCAGCACGTCGCCCACAGAGTACAACGGTGTGACGATCCAGGTCTACGAGAAATCGTTCTGAACAGCGACTCCGCAGGATTCACGATCGCTCATCGACTGCCGTCCTGGGATCCGGTCCTGGCCGTCCTCGACCCCGCCCTGCGTGCCGCGCGGGAGCGGCCGCTCCCCATGCCTGAGGGATCCTCGGACAGGTTCCTGGAGCCCATTCACTGACATTCCACGCGCGCGGATCGCTCACCTGTCACAGGTGGGTGAGCCACACGAGCGTCGCGTACGGGATCGCGACCTGCTCCCCGGGCGCATACCCGAGGTGGTCGTACCGGAAGCGAGAAACACACAGAGGAATACGCATGATCACGTTCATTAACAACGCCGGCGCGGCCATCGTCTCTCGCAAGATTGTTGAGCGCACAGGCAACATCAAGTGGCTGACCCGCGAGGAACCCTTCGCCCCTCAGGACTCCGGCTGGCGCGTGCTATCCGACCGCGACACCGCCGAGTACCTGGATGATCCAAAAAACATGACCGTCGTTGACTTCAACGAGCTGTGCAACCTTGAGCCGGCCTGCATCGGCATCTACGACCTGCCGATCGGCTCCGACATTCAACTCGTCGTCGAACCTGACGGACGTCGGCGATGGTTCGATAACAAGACCGAGAAAGAGATTTCCTTCCGCTGACACACGCAGCGGCCCCGCCCTCACAGGTGGGTGAGCCACACGAGCGTCGCGTACGGGATGGTGACCAGCTCCCCCGGCGCGTAGCCGAGGTGGTCGTAGAGATACCAGCGCAAGTTCGCCTGCATCCGCTCGCGCCCGGCCTCCGACGAACGAATGTACGAGGAGCGGGTCGTGCCCAGGGTGAGGATCTCCTCGGGGGTCATCCGGTCCTCCCAGGCTATCTGGGTGAGGGTCATCGGCGCGAAGCCGCCGCCCGGCGTGGGAGGCCTGTCGGGACGATGCACGTCGCCCGAGCGCATGATGCGCGTCAGGCGGTGCACCCACGGGATCGACACGGCCATCTGGTTCCACACGATCGCGAGCGTGCCCCCGGGCGCCAGGATCGGGCTGCCTCGAGGCCCGCACGCTCCGGATCCATCCAATGCCAGGACTGGGCAAAAACGACGATGTCATACACGTCGTTCGGTAACCCCGTCTCCTCCGCGACGCCGCCGTGCCAGGTGACTCCCTCGATCGACGAGGCCTGAGCGCGCATCGCCTCGGAGGGTTCGACCGCGTCGACGAGGAAACCGGCGCGAGCCAGGAGCTCGCTCATCTTGCCGGTGCCCGCGCCGATGTCGGCGGCGCGCAGAGGGCCGTCCCGGCCCGGCATGTTCTCGCTCCGCGCAGCCGCGCGGCGTCGATCAACGCGGCCACGGCCTCGTCCGGGTAGGCCGGGCGCACGGAGTCGTAGGCACCGCCCTCACCGACGAAGGGGTTGACGTCAAGCGAAGCGGACACAGTGTTCGGCAACGTGACGGAATCCCTGCCAGGCGAGCCAGCGATGCTCTCGTCTCCGGGGGCGCTCACAGGAGCGAACTCCCCAGTCGACACACGTTGTCGATGTAATGGACGTGCCACGGCAGGGCGTGCCACCTCGTAGGTCAGCTCGCGAGACTTCTCGCGCGTGCGGTCGTCATTGCCGTGCAGCATCTCGACCAGGCGCGAGCTGTCGGCAACGAGCACGATCTCGTAGTTGAGGCCGAAGGAGCGCACGTCCATGTTGGACGAGCCTATGATGCACAGGCTCCCGTCGACGATCATGTACTTCGAGTGGAGCATCCGCGGCTTGTGGTACAGGTGGATGCGCACGCCCGCCTTCAGGAGTGGCCCGTAGTAGGAGCGCTGCGCGTGGCCGACCAGGAACTGGTCGAACTGCTCGGAGACGAAGAGCTCGACCTCGACGCCCGACAGCGCGGCGTTCGTCAGCGCGGTCATGAGGGCCTCGTCGGGGATGAAGTAGGGCTCGTGATCGACACGTGCGTGCGCGCCGAGGAGATCATGTGGATGAACGCGCGCAGGTTCGGCTCGTCCTTGAACGCGGGGCCGGACGGGATGATCTGCATGGCCGAGATCTGCGTGTCCTCGTTCTCGGCTGCCAGCTGCGCGGCCGGCGGGGTAAGGACGTCGGGGGTCAGGATCTCCTTGCACGCGTAGTACCAGTCGACGGCGAAGACCGCCTGGATCTGAGCGACGATGGGGCCGGTGACGGACACGCTCGTGTCGTCGTAGAGCATGCCGGCCTTCGCGTACGAGGGGTGTCGTAGTCGGGGGCCACGAGGTTGTGGGAGCCGATGTAGGCCTCGCGCCCGTCGATGACGAGGATCTTGCGGTGGTTGCGCAGGTCGGGGCGGCGGATCTGCCCGCGCAGCGGGGCGAAGGGCAGCATCTCGTGCCACTCGATACCCATGGCGTTCAGGCGGCGGCGGAAGTCCTTGTGGCCCGGGATCGTGCGCATGCCGTGGTGGTCGACGAGCAGGCGGACGGTGACGCCGCGGACGACCGCGCGCTCGAGGGCCTCGTAGAAGGGGGCCGTGTACTCGTCCCACGACGTTTGGTAGTACAGGGCGTTGACGTGGTGGGTGGCCGTATCGATGCTGGCCGCCATGGCGCGGAAGGTTTCGGCCGTGTCGTTGTAGAGGCGACCGACCTGTCCCACTGAGGCCGGGAAGCCGCTGAGGTCCCGGACAGTCGCATGATCGAGGCCGTGTCGTCGTCCGAGCCCGCGGGAAGGCCGTCGGGCCCGTCCGGCGCATCGTAGTTCTCGGGATCGGGCGCGGTCGAGCCGGCCACGATGGCGTCGACCAGCTGGCGGGCTTCCGGGTCGTCATCGAGCCTGCGGCCCATCGCCCACCACGAACCGAATATGACATACAGCGGCACACCCAGGAGCGGCCACAGGAAGATCAGCAGCAGCCACGCGGTCGACGTCGAGGCGCGGCGATGCTGGGCACGACACCCAGCGCGACAACGCGGATCACGAAATCGATGGCCCCGACAAGGAGCCACCCCACAGCGGGGTTCGGGAGCGGCGGCAGCATGCGCCCTAGTCTATCGAGCGCCCCAGATCTTGCTCGGCCCAGCGCCGCCAGTGTGGCGCGTAGGTCTGCCCGTCGCGCGCGAGCGCCCCGTTGCGCCGTTCGTCCTCGCCGGGGTCGGCGATCCAGATGGCGAGGTCGGCCTCGGCCTCGATGGCGCCTGCAGCCCTCGATGATCGTCGGGGCCAGGGGACGCGGATCGTCGCCCCCGTTGTTCCGTTCTCCCAGTCCCAGGCCTCGTAGGAGGAGGCACGCCCTTCCCGCAGGTCGGCGGTAATTCGACGCGCGATGTGGGCGCCCTCCGCGAGGCCGTCCCAGCCGGGGTACCAGTCGTCAAGGTGCAGGACCTGCCAGCCTGGGAGGAGGGGCGCGAGCGCAGCGGCCAGCGTGGACTTGCCGGAGCCGGAGTAGCCGTCGATCGTGACGACCGGGACGCGCAGTGCTCGCGTGGGTTCGCCGTGGGACGAGGCCGTGGCCCGCTCCCCCGCCAGGGCACTCAGGCGGGGGGCGAGCTCGCGGGCGGCCTCATCGGGGCCCATCGTGACGGGGACGGTGACCCGCAGGCCCACTCCCCCGCTCACGTCTTCCCAGGTCAGGCCGCTCATCGGCCCACCAGGGCGAAGGTGCCCGCCCAGATGCTCGCGGCCAGCGCGATCGCGGGCACGGCGATGGCGACAGCCATGAGGACGGCATCGGCGGCACGCAGGCGCGAGGGCGTGCCCACGTTCGCTTGCCTTCCGCGCCGAAGCCCCTTGCCTCCATGGTGGTGGCCAGCTTGCCGGAGCGACGCAGCGCGAAGACCAGCAGCGAGAAGGAGCCTCGCAGGAAGGAACGGATGCGCGAGGAGTCGCCCACGCCTCGGGCACGGCGCGCCCGCTCGAGGGCCTTCCAGTCAGCCGCCATCAGCGACGTCATGCGCGCGCCCGCCAGCGCAGCCAGCACGGGGCGGGCGGGCAGGTGCAGGATCTGCGCGAGGCCGTCGCCCATGTCGGTCGGATCAATGCGGTCGAGCAGGGCAATCGCAGGCAGGACGATCGCGCACATGCGCAGGCCAATGCCCAGCGCCAGCCACATCGAGTGGTCCGAAACCGCTGCCGGCCCGAACTGCCAGTACACGGTTCCGCCCGGTGAGGCGTAGAGCAGCATGGACAGCGCGCCCAGCGGCGCGGCCAGCAGCAGCGGCGTCGCCTTCAGGAAGAAGCTGCGCGCCGACACGCCCGACAGGGGCATGAGCGCGAGCTCAAGAATGACGGGCAACGGCCGCGCTCACCGGGTCAATCGTGATCAGCAAGGGGCGTAGTGGCGACCAGGAGGGCGAGCACGCGGGCGACGGGATTCGTACGCGCGAGGAGGCCTCGGGCGCCGCGCTTCGGGCCCTGATCGTGAGCGTTCCCGGCGGGGCAGCCCCGGCCTCGTCCGTGGAATCCTCGGGGCCGCACCACGCGTGCCGACCTGCCCGAGGTCGACGATGCGCTGGCCCATCGCGGCCACGAACGCGGGGTCGTGTGTGATCGACACCAGGGTGACGCCGCGCTCGAGGGCGGCGCGCAGCAGGCGCACGAGGCCGAGCCACGTGCCGCGATCCTGGCCGAAAGTCGGCTCGTCGAGGATCAGCAGCTCGGGGGCGCTGATAAGCGCGGTCGCCACCGACAGGCGGCGCTTCTCGCCGCCAGAGAGCGTCGTGGGGTTGGCGCGCGAGTTTGGTCAGGCCCAGGGCCTCAAGGTGTTCGTCGACGAGGGGGCGATCTCCTCGTCGGTCAGGCCGGCGGCGCGCGGGCCGATCGCGAGCTCCTCGGCGACGGTGGGAGCCAGGAACTGGTATTCGGGCTCCTGGAAGACCATGGACATGCGGCCGAGCAGCTGCTTGCTCGACCACTCGTGCGGGTCGCCGGCCGTGCCGTCGGCGGTCTCGACTCGACCGTGCCCGCGAGGGGCGGCAAGAGGCCCGCGAGCGTCAGGGGCAAAGGTCGATTTTTCCGCGCCGTTAGCGCCAACGATGCAGGTGGAGACCCGCGTTCGATCGTCAGGGTCGATGCCGCTACGCACGGGGGCGGACGCGTCGTAGCCGATCGTCAGGGTCGGTGACGCGGGCGATCGGGGTGGTGCCTCGTGCCCCCCTTCCGGACTCTCTCCGCGCCCTCGGACGAGGCCGGGGAGGCCCCGGGGGCGGGGCCGACCTCGGCGGCGACGTCGTCGCCGGGAAGCCAGATACCGCGCTCGCGCAGGGCATCTCCCTGCTGCTCGAGGACCTCATCGAGCGGGCCGTCGGCGGCGATCGCGCCGTCCGCGACCACGATGACGCGATCCACGAGGGAGGCCCACACGTCGACACGGTGCTCCACGACGACCACGGTTGCGCCCGTTCGCTCGACGACCTTTTTCGACGGCGGCGCGCACCTCGGCGACGCCGCTCGGGTCCAGGTTCGCGGTGGGCTCGTCCAGGAGCAGCAGGCCCGGACCCATCGCGAGAATCGACGCCAGAGCCAGGCGCTGCTTCTGCCCGCCCGACAGCTCCGTCGTCGAATGATCCAGGGGACGCTCAGACCCACGGCCTCGAGCGAATTCTCCACGCGCGGCCAGATCTCCTCGCGCGCAACCCCAGGTTTTCCATGCCGAAGGCCACGTCGTCGCCCACGCGGGCGAGGACCACCTGGGCCTCGGGGTCCTGCGCGAGCAGGCCCACGCGGCCCCTCGCCTCGGCCGGGGCGACGCCATCGACGGTGAGCGTGCCGGTGGCCTCGCCCTCCTCGGCGCCGCCCAGCAGGCCAGCCAAGCCGCCCATGAGCGTCGACTTGCCCGACCCGGACGGGCCCAACACCAGCACGCGCTCACCCGGCGCGATATCGAGATCAACGTCCGACAGCGCGGCGTTCTTGCGCCCGGCGTGACGCCATCCCCAGCCGCGCGCGCACGCGCGCCCGCCCCCTCACCCAGCGGCACCTGGCCGTCCGGAGAGGAAGCGGGGCGGGAGGAGGCGGAGTGGGCCTCGTCCATGGATTCGAAATCAGACAAGCTCACGCGCTCCACGGCCGGAGGCGAAGCGATCCAGCGCGCCCGTTTTCGCGAGCGCATTCGTCAGCGCCCAGGCGAGGATGCCCGCCAGGACGATGCCCGACGCCATGCCGCACACGAGGTAGATCGCGTTGTAGAGCACGCCCTTCGTGATGTGGCCGGAGAGGAAAAGCTCGAGGACCCACTCGAACGCAAAGGACACGGCGCCCGCAGCACCCACGATCGTCGCGTTGAAGCGGCGGTAGGCGACCACGGCGAAGACGACCTCCGCGCCGAGGCCCTGTGCGAGGCCCGAGTAGATGGTCTCGACGGCCCACTGGGAACCCAGGGCCATGGAGACGGTCGCGGCCATCAGCTCGACGAAGAGCGCGGCGCCGGGCTTGCGGATGACGTAGCCGCCGAGCGTGCCGCCCAGCAGCCAGACACCCGTCACGAGGCCACCCACGCCGGGGCCGATGGTCTTGAGGAACTCGTAACTTGCGCCGCCCACCTGGTTCCAGACGACGAAAATCAGTCCACACGCGACGCCCAGGACGGCGGCGGTGACGATGTCAATGACCCTCCAGCGGAGGGACGGAGCAGTGGATGCCATGCGAAAATACTCCCTTCGTGTTGCACGGCGGCCACGAGGGAAGAGCCTTCCTACGCCGGTATGATCCGGATCAGGTTCTACGGTCGGGGGTGGTCCCCTCTCAGCTCGGTTCGAGCTCCCGTGGCACTCTGGTGAGCATAGTCACTTGGTATTCATTGCGCTACTCGTGCAGGTGAGGGCCGGTATGCGGGCCCTCGCCCGTGCCGCCGTCGCCGAGGACGCCCCGCGACGCGCGACGCAGCAGGAAATGGCGGTTCGCGAAGGCCGCGCCCACGATGAACGCGATCCAAATCAGCGAATAGACGAGGCCGGGGCGGGTATCGTCCCACATCGCCAGGATGACGCCCATGCAGCCCATGAAAGCCAGGACGATCCAGGCGCTGACCGCGCCGCCGGGGGCCTTGAACTTCGAAGCCGTGTGGAGCTGCGGGCGCTTGCGCAGGTAGACCAGGTAGGACACGACGATGACGACCCACACGCCCATGAACAGCGTGGCCGACACGGAGGTCACCAGTGTGAAGGCCGCGGAGATCGAGCCGCCCATCCCCATGATGACGATGCCCGACAGGAGACACACGCAGGACAGGAACAGGGCGTTGAGGGGCACATGGTGGCTGGACAGGCGGGCGAAGACGCCGGGTGCCTGCTCCTGGCGGGCCAGGCCGTAGAGCATGCGCGATGTGGAGTAGATGCCCGAGTTCGCGCTCGACGCGGCCGAGGAGAGGACCACCAGGTTGACGATCGTGGCCGCAGCACCCAGTCCGGTCAGCGAGAACATCGTGACGAAGGGGGACTTCTCGGGGCTCACCTGATCCCAGGGGGTCACCATCATGATGGCCGCGAGCGCCGCCACGTAGAAGAGCATGATGCGAACGGGAATCGAGTTGACGGCCTTGGGCAGGGTGTTGTCCGGGTCGTCGGTCTCGGCGACTGTCGTACCGACCATCTCGATGCCGATGAACGCGAAGAGGGCGATCTGGAAGCCGCCGAGGAAGCCGGTGAATCCGGTCGGGAAGAAGCCGCCATGGCTCCACAGGTTCGAGACCGCGGCCGCTGTGCCCTCGGTGTCAACCGTGCCCATGGCGACCATGCCAAAACCGACGACGACCAGCGCAATGATCGCAACGATCTTGACGAGCGCGAACCAGAACTCCGTCTCACCAAAGGCCTTGACCGTCATCGCGTTGAGGGCGAAGAGCAGCAGCGTCGTCGCGCCGATGGGGATCCACGCGGGCAGGTCCGGCCACCAGAAGTGCGTGTAGCCGGTGATAGCGATCATGTCGGCGACGCCGGTGACCACCAACACGCCCAGTAGGTCCACCCCGTCACGAAGCCGGGCCCACGGGCCGATGAGGTCAGCGGCGATGTCCGCGAAGGTCGCGTACTTGTGGTCGGAGAGCAGCATCGCCGAGGGTGCGCATGAACAGGAACAGGACCGCTCCGATGATCATGTGAGACCAGCAGGGATCGAGGGGCCCGCGACGGAGATCGTCTACCCGATCCCATGAACAGGCCCGTACCGATCGCGCCACCGATGGCGATCAGCTGAATATGGCGGTTTTTTTCAGCGTGCGCTGAAGCTTTTCGCCGCCCTGCTGATGGTCGCCGTGTTCGACTTTCTCACTGGTCATCGTTGTTCCTTCCGCCTGCTCCCGCCCCACCTGGGACGTTTTTGCGCGGTCTTTGCGCGCTCGCGAAGCGCTTGACCTCCAACGCTACCGCACGGGTACGCTCATGACCGAATCTAGATCCCCACATGGCAGAAGCCTCGCATTCAAGCTAGGGTTTGCCTTTATGACGCAGAATTCGACGCCTTCGACGGGCGAGACCTCGTACCCCCTGATCTCCGTGGCCACCGTTCCCACCGAGCGGGCCGCACGCCATGGCAAGCAGCTTGTGAGCCACATGGGCCACAAGATCACGGGTTCGTGGGACGAGGAGACGGGCAGCGGATACCTGCTGTTCGACCGCGAGGGCCCGGTCCTGGGGCGCTTTGACGTGATCGCGTCGGCGTCTGATCTGAGGCTTGAGCTGCGCACGGAGCCCGAGCGCGCCGATCGCCTCGAATTCATCGCCGGCATCCACCTGGCGCGCTTCGGCGCGCGCGACAGCCTCGCCATTTCGTGGGAGCGCACCGACGGCAGCGAAGGTTCGACGCAGGGCCCCCTCACTCCCGAAGAGGTCGAGGCGCACGCCCGCGCCAAGAAGGCCGCCCGCGAGGCGGCGGCGCAAGAGGCCGGGCACGCAGAGTAGGCCCGGCACGCGGAGTAGGCCCGGCGCGGCGGACTAGGCTCGACGGGACACCCAAGCACGGCACGCGCGGCACAGTAGGCGAGACACTGTGCTCGGCATCCAGGAGCGCGACATCCGGGCACGCAGCAGCATAGACCCGGCAGGCTCATCACTCCGCACGTAATTCCCTGACCACCGAACGCGTTAGCGTCTCAAAACCGCAGAATTCCAACGTTCTGACTTAAAAACGTTGAAACAATCGCAGGGGAATTACGTGCGAAATTTCGGAGATGCCGACACCCACTGCTGCACGCGTCATGCAGCTCGCCCACCATTCGGCACCGGGAGGCATTGCACCACTTAGCAGGGGCATTGCACTAGCTACTATCCAGTGCAATGCTCCCCATCTAGTGCAACGCTCCCCTCACTCCTCCAGGTGAGCAAAGGTTCAACCCGATCGGGAACAATCCACCTCATCGGGAACATTCCACCCGATCAGAAGGGTTGAATCTTCCCGATCGGGTGTAACACCCCATCGGTAACAAGCTAGGCCGCGGCGAGCGTCCGGCAGCCCGCTACCAACGGCCTGCAAACGGCGACCCGCAGCCAACGCCGCACCACCGTCCCACATTCACCAATTCCGCACGTCATTCCCCGACGGCCGGACGCGTTAACGTCTTAAAAACCCCAGAATTCCAACGTTCTGACTTAAAACATTGAAACAGTCGCAGGGGAATTACGTGCGAAATTTGGGGACGATCGCCGGAATCACGACATACCCAGCGACCACACACACGCAACGACAACCGCCGACATCAACGGATGCCGGCGCAGAAACTCAGACGCTCAGCGGCCCTCGAGGTAGTTCTTCGCCGCGATCAGGACCTGCTCCCACATGCCCAGCTCGTCGTCGTACGCCTGGCGGGCCTCGGCCTCGTCGTCGGAGACCGACGCCAGACCCGACTCCTCCACGTGGATGGCGACGCCGCCGCGCTCCTCGGACAAGGAGACCTCGATGCGGGTCGCATACTCGTCCGGCAGCTCGTCGTCGGCCAGCGGGTACCAGCGGAAGGCAACGACATCCATCGGATCCTCGTCGGCCTTCTCGATCAGCCAGTCGCCGGCGTCCGGGTCGCTCACGCGATAAATTCCGTCATCCCCGAGGCTCACCTCGTGGTCACCCAGCGGGCCGTCGTTGACCCACCAGCCCGGCTCCGACACGAGCGCCCACGCGGCCTCAATGTCGCAGTCCACGACCACGTCGGTCTCGACGCGATCCAGGTCGTCCTCAACGTCGGCGTCAGAAGTCATGTCAAAGAAGCTCATACACCAACGGTACCGGGTCGGACGCTCCCAGGCACGCGAATGGACACCCGAACGGGCGCCCGTTTGCGCACGTCGGCGGGCACCGGAACAGACGAGGGATTAGACCCCGCACGAGCACATTCGTGCGCACACGCACGAGGCATTGGAACGCCGGGTTCCTCGCGCGCAGACGACGAGGCCGTGGCCAGCCCCGCGGGGAAGCGAGAGTCGGCCACGGCCTCGTCGTGTCAAAAAGCCTCAGGCGAGACGCGTGATGCGGTAGCGCCAATCCACGGGGCCGACCTCGAGGGTCTCCACGCGGTAGTGCTGCTCGGAGTCCTGCAGGTGCGCGAACAGCGGCTCGGGCTGGTGGGGCGCGCAGATCTGGATGTTCTCGCCGACGGGCAGGTTGTCGACCGCGGCGAAGAGGACCGCGTGGCGCACGACGCGGGGGATCGAGTGGATGACCAGCTCGTCCGCGCCTGGCGGTGAATGACGCCGGCGCCGCCAGCGTGGACGTTGCCCGCCGAGGGGGCACCGTCGCCACAGCCGCAGCCACCGGCCGTGGAGGCAATGGGCTCAGCAGCCATCTCGTGGGGGCGCTCAGCGGGGGCGTCGTGGCCACCACAGCCGCAGCCGGCGTGCTCGGCGGGGGCCTCGGCAGCCTCAGCGCCGTGTCCGTGTCCGCCGCAGCCGCAGCCCGCGTGCTCGGCAGGGGTCTCAGCGGCGGCCTGCTCGGCGCGTGCCTTCTTACCTTCGCCACCACAGCCGCACCCGCAGCCGCCGTCCTTGGAGGGGACGGTGTTGGCATCGACCAGCTTGAACATCTGACGGTCAGTCATGTCTTTTCCTTATCCTTCGGCCCGACGGGCCATTTCAGCGAACCTTACCCAGTGTAGGCATGCCTCCAGCCGCGCACGCGCGTTCACTTAATGAGGAACTCGGCCTCGACCTCGACGCTGACGTTGAGGGGCAGCGCGGCGACGCCCACGGCGCTGCGCGCGTGCTGGCTGCCGAAGATCTCGCCGAACAGCTCGGAGGCGCCGTTAACGACGCCGGCCTGGCCGTAGAAGTCGGGGCGCGAGGACACGAAGCCGACGACCTTGACGACGCCCGCGAGGTTGTCGATGCCGCCCGCGACGGAGGCCGCCGCGGCCAGGGCGTTGAGGGCGCACACGCGCGCCGCATCCTTGGCGTCCTCGGGGTCCGCGCCATCCTCGCCGACCGCGCCGATGCACACGGGCTCGCCGTTCACGACGGGGATCTGGCCGGAGGTGCGCACGACGCCACGGTCGATGACGGCCGGCACGTACGCGGCGACAGGGGTGGCGACGGCGGGCAGTTCGAGGCCGAGCTCGGCGAGCTTCTCGGAGGGGAGCATAGGGGTCCTTTCGTTGTCATCGACGAGGCCGGGGCCTCGTCCTCTGGTTCGAGTTTAGTTGCGCTCTTCCCGGGGGTGGCGAGCGAGGGTGCGGGCGTGAGATCCCGGCCCGGGCCTCGTCGATAGAGACGCGATGGAGATGCGTGCGCCCCGCGTGTCGACAATCACTCGGGGCGCACTATTCAGGAGGCCTCAGCCCTGGGGAGCGGCTGGTGGCTGACCGCCCTGACCCGGACCGACTCGCCGGGGGCTGGCCACCCTGTTCCGGGCCGCCGGCCGGGGCTGTCCGCCCATCCCCATGCCGCCGCCCTGGCCGGCGGTTGCCTCTGTGGCAGTGCCGTCGACGCTCACCGTGTAGGTGGAGCCGTTGGTCATGCCGGAGGTCGAGTAGATGACGTTACCGAAGGCCTTGAGCGAGGTGTAGGTGCCCAGAACCGAACCGTTGGCGTCGGTGATCGTCACCGTGGATCCGGCGGAGCCGGTCGCGGCGGCCGAGACCCAGCCCTGGCCGTCGGTCGTGGTCGGCGTCTCCACCATCTCGTTGGTGGCGAAGGCGATGACCGTGCCGCCCGTGATGCTCATGGCGCCGTTGCTGTCCAGGCTCGAGTTCGCGCCGGACGCCGGGCCGTAGACGGTCGTCGTGCCGCCGCTGATGGTCAGCGAGCCGTTGGAGTCGAGGCCGTCGCCGTTCGCGTTGACGGTCACCGTGCCGCCGGTGATGGTGAGCTGCTCGCCGGTGTCCTCCATCGAGCCGCCGCCGTCAGCCATGCCACCCGGGCCCATCTGCTGGGTGGTGGTGTCGGTGGTGGTCGTATCGGAGCTGGACTCGGCAACTGCGGCCAGGCCGGCCTCGACCGTGATCGAGCCCGAGGCGTTGATGCCGTCGTCGCTCGAGGTCAGGTCGACGGTGCCGTCGGAGATCGTGATGAGGCCACCCTCGAGGGCCTCGTTCGACTGCGTGACGGTCACGGTTGCGCCGTCCAGGACGGCCGCGACCTCGGTGTGCACGCCATCGTCGCCGGAGGCGGCGGTGATCGTGCCGGAGCTCAGCGCAGGGCGCTGTTGGAGTGGATGGCGTCATCCCCGGCGTCGATGGTGGTCGTGCCGCCGTCGACGATGATGTAGGTCTGAGCCTTGATGCCCTTGGCCGAGCCCGTGGAGGGCTTGCCGGCCGAGCGCGCCGCCGCCCGAGGTGATCGACAGGGTGCCACCGGTGACGATCGCATCGGTGTACGCGTCGATGCCGTCGCCGCCCGAGGTCAGGGTGACGGTGCCGTCCGCGATGTTGACGTAGCCCTTGGTGTCGTCGTTGTCCTGGTCGGACTTGAGGGCGTCGCCGCCGAGTTCACGGGTGACGGTGCCGCCGGCAACAGTCAGGGGAGTCCTGCCGCGCAGGCCGTCATCCGAGGCGGTCGCGTTGATCGTGCCGCCTCAGGACGTACAGGTCATCCTTGAGGTGATCGCGTCCGAGGCGCCCGGAGGTCACGTTGAGCGTGCCCTGAGCCGGTGATCGTCAGGTCCATGTCGGCGTAGATCGCGGCGTTCGCGTCCTCGGTGCCGGTGTAGGTGCCGTCGGTGATCGTCGAGGTGCCCTCGAGGGACAGGGACGAGGTCGTCACCGCTAGTCGCCCCGATCGCGGCGCCCGTGGAGGAGGTGATGGTCGCATTGTCGAGAATCAGGACGACCTGGTCCTCAGCTCCGCGGCCACGACGACCTTGCCGGGTGAAGGAGCCGCTGAGCTTGTAGACGCCGGCCTGGAGATGGTCAGCACGCCGTCGCTTACGGACACGGCGTCGGACGAGGAGGTCGCGGTCGTGCCGCTGAGCGTCACGTCGACGGCGTCCGAGGCCTTCCAGTCGCTGTCCTTCACGTAGGGAGGCCTCGCGTTCGAGGCCAGGGGCGTCGGCCGCGGTGGGCGGCGCGGTCGTGTCGCCGTTGGTGCCGGCGGCCGCGACGGTCGCGGTGGCGCTCGTCGCACTGGAGGCGGTACCGGAGGAGGTCACGCCCACGGAGCTGCAGGCTCCCAGCGCGAGGGTTCCGACGAGGGCGATCGCGCCGATCGTCCGGGCGGGGGTCCAGATTTTCTGCAGGGCTTTCATGTGTCTGTTTCTTTCGTGTGATTAAAGCTTGTGTTTCTTATGCTCAGCGCTTTCGTTTTGCGTTCTGTCGAAACTGCGGGCGCCGTTATGAGGTCTGTCAGGCCGCCATCGCGAGGGGCGCAGAGTGCGCGAGCTCGGGGACCTCCACGTACTCGTGAAAGTAGCGGTCGAGCGTGCGGTGCCACTTGTTCGCGGGCAGGCCGTGCATGGCGGCCATCGCGCTCCCGTACTTGGAGATCTTCACGGGTCGCACGCCGCCCTCCCACAGGAGGTGGTCCACCACGGATGGGGTCGCACCCGACTTCGTTTCGATGATGACCAGGTCGGGGCGGGCAACCTCGGTGCCGTCCGTGCGCAGCGAGCGCCACTTCAAGTCGGTGTCCACCGTCGCGCGTCCCACGCCGCCAGGCAGGAGCAGGGTGTTGCGCTCATAGGACCCAGCCAGGACCGGCTCGAGCGCTGGCACCAGGTGGCCGTATCCGGTCTTCTCGACCTTGCCGGCCACCCACTGGCGGCGCTCACCCGCGAGAGGAGCCCCGGCCTCGTCCCAAGAGATCGGCATACGCTTCTTGACGGTCACGCCGCGCGGGCCGCGGGTCTTAACCTCCAGGAAGGACGCGCCCGACGAGAGGTAAGAGCGGGTGCGGACCTTGAAGCGGCGGCGGCGCTTGAGCGCGGTCAGCAGGTACGAATCCATGTCGGGGGTGTCGTAGTAGGTGGAGGCGTAGCCCTGGGACACCTGGCCGTCGATCTGCAGGACCAACGCGTCCTCAGGGAGGCGGCTCAGAATCGCCGAGGCCGTGGCCGCGTCCAGCGCGTGCTGCGGTCCACTCGGGTCAGCATCGCCGCGCGCTTATTCAGTTCATCGAGGCCGATCGCGTCGAGGTCGGCGAGAATCGAGTTCAGGGTGGCGTTCATGAGTCGTGTCCTTGGTATTGGCAGTCTGCGGGGTGGCGGTTGTGTCGGCTGGTGGGCTGGCGAGCCGGTGGGCTGGTGGGCGTGTCAGCCTGGCGGGTCAGGCGACCTTCGAGCGGACGTCCACGAGAGTCAGGTCGTTCACGAGGTCGAGCTTGACGACATTCACCGAGGCGACGGACGCGCCCAGGCGCTGCTCGAGGGCCGCCTTCAGCTCGGCGGGGTCGGCGATCGCGCGGTCCAGCTGGACGGTCTGCGAGGTGTAGCGGCCGAAAACCAGCTTCGAGTCACCGAAGGCCAATGCCGCGAGGATCAGGGCAATAAGGCCACCGAGCAGCGGGGTCACCGCCGAAGACATGCCCGTCAGCAGGCCGAGGGCCAGCGACGCGAAGTAGTAGGCGATTTCCGTCTGCGAGATCTGATCCGAACGCAGTCGGATGATCGAGAGAACACCGAAGAGGCCGAGGCCCAGGCCCGCGCTCACGGTCGAGTTCGCGAGGATGATCGTGACGGCGAGGACGCCGACATTCACACCGAGGAAGGCTGCGACCAGGTCAGCGCGGCGGTGCCGTGGGAAGTACAGGCCGAACACGAGCGCGGCCATGGCAACCAGGTCAATGGCGATCAGAATCAGGGCGGTCATTGGGATCTCCTTTTGTCGATGCACCAATTTCCTCACGCGACCCTATGAAGAACCTATGAAGCTCTCATATTTCTCATATGACTTTTGGGAGTGTTGCTGTGAAGCTGTGAATACTGGTGGCTGGGCGGGCGTTTTTCAGCGTTTTTCTGCGGTTTTTCTCGCTATGAATCCAACGCACTTTTCAATCGCTACACGAGTCGCCAAACCTCCAATCGCCGGATCATCGCTCTTGTTCGGCCGGGCTGCTTTGAGTGCCCGTGGGCGGCGGCCCGCCTCATTGATGGTGTTGCTTGTGGTCCCACGGGTGTTCCGGGCGCCGGAGGGCCCGGCCGCCCGCGAGGCTAGGCGATCTCACTTCGTTCGGCGCCGCGCCTCGAAGCCCGCCCGTGCCCTCCGGTCCCTCCGGCGCCCTCCACACCAGTGGGACTGGGTCGCTGTTCGGCAGCTCTACGCGTCGGCTCGAAGCCCGGCCAGGCCCCCGCCACCACCCACTAACACCGCAGCCTATCCTCGCTCCCCTCATTCCTGCGCCCACAACCAATTTCGCACGTAATTCCCCTGTGACTGCTTCAAGTTTTGAATTCAGATCGTTGGAATTGCAACGTTTCTGGGCTTTATTGAAACTTCAGCCAATCGAATTACGTGCGACTTTTCGGAGGCAACGCCGTGCTGCCACCCACAGGCACCGCAGCCAGGCCTCCCCACCCGCGTCTAGGCCCCCACAACCGCGACAAGATTCGCCCTGCTCCTCTTCGTCGGCGTCCACGCGCGAAAAAGTTCGCCCAGCGCACACAAAACACCCCAAAATCGGCCTTTTTTCGCCTGCTGGGCGAGTTTTGTCGCGGTTTGGCCCATAATCCACTCCTGCTGGGCGAGTTTTGTCGCGCTGATGGGTGCCACAGCCGCCTCACAACACCCACCGACCACCCTCGCCTGAAACCGATGACACCAATGCGGGTGGCTCACTGCCTCGAGATGAAACCACTGACACCTCTGCGAGCTCCTTGCCGCACACGTTTGTAACCACTGACACCTTTGCTCGCACGAAACGGCCATTTTCGGGCCATTTTCTGCCCGCAAAGGCATCCCCGGTTTTCACGCTCGCCACGCGCTACGCCCACAGCCCAAACCTTGCGTAGCGTGCGCACACGCCACAACGCCGGTGGCACACTGGCCACATGACCGACACTCCCCACTCCCCGAGCCCACACGAACGAGCCGGCCCAGGCCTCGTCCTCCCATCCCTTGCGATCACCGGCGCATCCGGGGAACGTCGAGGCACCACCGCCCGCCTCCTGTCGGAGCGCGGCCTGCCCCTGCGCCTGCTCGCGAACACGCCGTCGCGCGCGCCCGAGCTGCCCGGAGCCGTCGCGGTGAAGTGCTCGTACGAGGACACGCCCACGACGCGCGTCGCGCTGGAAGGCGTTGACGTCCTCTTCATGGTGTCCGCACCCGAGAGCGAGGACCGCCTGTCCAAGCACCTCGCCTTCGTCGACGCGGCCGCGGCCTCCGGGGTGCGCCACATCGTGTACTTGTCGTTCATGAACGCGGCGCCCGACGCGACGTTTACGCTGGCGCGCACGCACTTCCACACGGAGGAGCACATCAAGGCGTCGGGCATGACGTACACGTTCTTACGCGATAACTTCTACGCGGACTTTTTCGCGGAGTTGCCGGACGAGGAGGGCCGCATCCTTGGGCCCGCGGGCGACGGGCGCGTCGGCGTGGTCGCGCGCGAGGACGCGGGGCGCGTAGCCGCCGGCGTCCTGGTGGATCCGGGGCGCTATGAGAATCAGACTCTCGACGTGACGGGTCCCGAGGCCTTGACCCTCGACGAGATCGCCGCAATCCTCACCCGCGTGTGGGGTCGGCCCGTCACCTACGTGCGCGAAACCGTTGAGGAGGCGTACGAATCGCGCAAGAAGTGGCCGGCCGCCCAGTGGGAGTACGACTCGTGGGTGTCGACCTACACGTCGATCGCACGCGGCGAGATGGACGTCGTGTCCACGACCGTGCGCGACGTGACGGGCCGCGACCCGCTCACCTTCGAGGAGGTCGCCCGCGCGGCGCTCGCGTCGCGCCGCTGACCGTCGCGGTTGTGGCTTCGTGGGCCCCGGTTTCGCTTCTCTTCTCAGGGACGAGGCCGGGGTTCCCTCATGCGCTCATGCTTGCTTGCACCCTTCACCTATACTTGCGTCGCCGATCACACTCCTGCTAGCGTCAAGTCATGGAACACATGTCTGTGAATACCCATCCCGAGGTCGCACCTCCCGTCCTTTACGTCCCGATCGACCAACGGCCTGACGGCGAATACGGTTTCTCCTTGGCCCACATGTTCAACGAAGCACGCGTGCTTCTGGCATACACATCCCTCGATCGTCTCCTTGACGGACTGGGTGAAACACAACCATGGGGCCTCATCGAAACGAAGCGTCTCCCAGAACTCAAAGAGGAAATTGGATTTGACGCGATCGAAGTAGATCGATATTTCGAGCCCGAAGCACGCGAACGGAAGCCACAATGACAGCAGATCTCGTAATAACCGAAGACATGATCTTCAACATGGCAAGGAAGTATGAGGAGTTTGCAGATTCGTCCAAAAGCATCCCACCGGAACTACCCATATCTGTTGATGCCGGCATTGCCACTGACATCATCATCGACATATTAGGCACTCTCGATTTTGCAGCAACAACATTCGCCGAGAAATGCCAAGGCAGTGCCGACAATCTACGATCCTTGGTGGCACAACATAAAAGAAGAGGAAGAAGAAGTAACAAATTATTTCTTAAATTTGAAAGAGGAGCTCAGCTAATGGGAATGGTGGCAGGAAACGGAGGGCATCCTCAAGATGCCGTCGGCCCCATTGACACTAGAATTTATGGAAACCCCGAAGAGATCCGCGAAGCTGCGGCAGTCATCGAAAAAGCTCCATAATACATTCTACGATGCATTTATCGAGATGATGAATTCCTCGTTCCCATGCCCGAATACTGGGCAGGAAAGAGTGCTGACGCCTCACGAAGAAGCACTATTTGATTTTCGTTTAAAAACCGAAGAAAATTCCGATTTCGCATACAGGTCATGGGAAGCAATGCGCGCATATGCACAACAGCTCGACTACCACTACCGCGACATGGAGACGATCCGCAAAAAGCGCCAAGGCATGCGGCCTAGAAATAGTCAACGACTACGATATTGCAGCTCCCTCCAATGCTCGGCCCAGAGCCAACAATGCCAGCACCTGACGCACCAATGCGAGAACATGACATCTACCGGGCCGACTTATATGAATACGAACAACACAAGCAGCGCCAGAGAGACTTCGCTGAACTCGCGACGATGTTCGACTCGTCCGCGACGATCTCGAGCAATGGGTACATAAGCACTTACTAAGTGTACAGGCACAACCTCCGACACCTTTCGAGAAATTGTATGATGACGCCGACGACATCGCTGAAGATGCACACTGGACAATTGGCGAGTCATTAGTTGATGCTTCATTCGGAACCCGCCAAAGAGAGCGCTTGAAGCAACTGAATACAACGACTACTAATTTCACAAACGCATTACAAGATCCTAAAATGAGGCGGATCCGACCTGCCATGGATGCGCAACCAGCCGAAGTGATTGAATCCAGAAAAATCTTATCGAGGAGCTGCGTCAGTAGCTTCAAAAAGTTTCTAAAGGGATAACTGTACTTGATGGCGCTCTGTTGGCATACAACGTGGCAACGAGCGACGAGCCCTCAACAACCGCTGTATCTGGAATTGCGGGGATTGCCGGTGGATACGCTGCCTCTGAACTGCTGAGCCTGGCACCTATTAGTCTTGCCGGTGCACCGCTTGCTGCGGTAGCTGGAGAAGCGCTCCTAGTCACAGCCGCGGCCGTTGGTGCAGGATACCTCGGAAAGGTCGCTTTCGAACAAGTACCCTTTGAATACCGCGAACGCATCGACAACACCTTTTGGCATTTGCCGTACTACGTCGGATTAGGTTGGTGACCGTGACACGATTGCGACGTCGGGGGTTCAGCGGATTCCTCTCCAGCGTCTTTTCCAATCGCACCGAGTCGCTCGCAGGTGAAGACAGATGGCGGCGCAACGAGTGGAAACGTGCACCAGTTGCGACCGTCATCGTCACTCTCGGATAGCGATCGTTGAAGGAGTCTTCCGCCTCACGCACTTTCAGAGCTTTTCGCACAGGCGTCATATTGGTCTCAGTCATCTTGACAGCAGTTTTTCCCCAGATGGCGTGCGACTCCGTTGCGCCTTTCCTACGTCCACGAATCAGCTTTGTCGACGGGCATATCGTGATACGAGGTGAGCGCCTTAACTCCATTGGGCATCTTGCGAGCTACATGCTTTTTCTTGGCCTTCGCTATGTTCTTCATCATTTCCGGGTTCATCACGCATGAGCTGGTGCGCACCTTCACTCTGCCTTGATTCCCGCTTGTTTCGCCTATTTTCTTTGCTCAATGAACCCACTGCGAGACTTCACAGCCACTCTGTCGGACAGGTCAACGACAACCTTGGCCCCGGAGAGAATCACTTTCCATATGGCCCATCATCTTTCGGTTGATGCAGACTTGGAATCCGCCTCTAGCGGATGCGGCAGCGACGCCTCCTTCCGGTGGGACCAGAACGTGAAGATCTACGATCTCAGCACAACGAGCTATCACGTTGATCTCCTCGCTGACCCCGACACATACGATGGGCCGTGGGGCTTGTGCTGCCGGACGATCGGCATCCCCTTCACCGGCCTCGACGCGCTCATGCGACACTTCAACGAGCACCCCGAGGACCGTCCGCTTCTGGCCACGCCGCAGGGCGTCGACCTCGTTAACGACATCCTCGCCGAGGCCCACATGGAACTCATAACCCAACAAAGGAGCCACGCATGAGCACCAAGAAACGCATCCTCGTCACCCTGATCGTCGCGGTCCTGGCCGCGATCGTCATCTTCCCGATGCTGCCCCTTGAATACCGCGACCGCGTCGTCGCGGTCCTCACCCACCCGCTGTACTACCTGGGCTTGGGTAACTGGTAGGACGGGGCCCAGGCTTAGGTAACTGATAGGACACATTTCCACAGGAAGGGGGTGGGGTTCCCAACCGGGAACCCCACCCCTCACCGAACTGCTAAGCCGCAGCCTCAGAGATTCTCAACGACTGCTGCGCGGGGGCCGCGCTCGCCTGTGAAGGCGTCGCGCCAGGCCTCGAGCGCCCGCAGGAACGCGGTGGCGCCGGGGGTCCTGGAGGCCGATCGAGCGGTCCTGCAGCCAGGATGCGCGTCCGCGCTGCGACTGGAGGTCGCGGGTGGCAACCACAGCCTCGGCGGCGTCGGCGATGGCACTATCGAGGGCCGCCGCCGCGAGCGCGCTGTCGTGAGCGACCGCGGGGTTGGCCTCGATGCTGCGGGCGAGAGAATCGACGGCGGGAACCATCGCGTCGAGGATGGTCTTGTCGCCCACCCTGGCTCTTACCCCGGTGGGAGATGGAGCTGGCGGCCGCGCGGATGAAGGCCTCGGCCTCGACGGCGGTGACGTCCTCGCAGCCGACCCACACCTTGGACCCGGCGAGGAGGCCGCCGGCGACCAGCGCCGCCATCGTTGACGGGTTGGCGTTCGCGAACGCCTTCGCGCAGGCGCGCGCCACGTCGGAGGGGCGGGTTCGGGCCTCGGTCGGCATGGCCTTGAGCGCCTCGATGACCGCGCGGGCTCCCGCGGAGATCGTGATGCCGAGGTCGCCGTCACCGAGGACCTGGTCGAGATCACGCAGTTCGTCCGATGATTCGATGAGCAGCGTCATCGAATCCTGAATGCGCTGGATGAGTTCGGGTGAACGCATTGTCATGCCTCCCTGAAGAACGGGGACTGGGCGGGGGCTTCGAGGAGTTCGAGGAGCTCGTCGTCGACCTTGAGCGAGAGATCGAGGCACCGGCCATTTCGAGGGACGTCGCGTATTCGCCGATGTAGCGGCGTTCGATGACGACGCCGAGTTCCTCGAGCCTCTGGTGGGTGCGGCGGTAGAGCAGGTAGAGCTCTTCGAGGGGCGTGGCGCCGAGGCCGTTGACGAGGACGGCCACACGGTCGCCTTCGGCCAGGCCCAGGTCGGGGATGACGGAGTCGAGGATCTGGTCCGCGATCTCGTCGGCGGTTCCGAGGGGTCCGCGGTGGATGCCGGGTCTCGCCGTGGATGCCGATGCCGATTTCACTTTCCCCTTCGGGCAGGTCGAAGGATGCGGCGCCCTGTGGTCGGGAGGATCGTCGGGAGAGGCCGACACCCATGGTGGCCGTATTGTCGACGACCTTCTGGGCGACGGCGGCTACCTCGTCGAGGCTGTCGCCGCGCTCGGCGGCAGCGCCCGCGGCCTTGTAGGCGAAGAAGATGCCGGCGACGCCGCGGCGGTCCTTGGCGCGTTCCTTGGGCTGGGAGGCCACGTCGTCGCAGCCGAGGACGGTACGCGTCTCGATACCGTCGAGTTCGAGGAGGTCGACGGCCAGGTCGAAGTTGAAGACGTCGCCGCCGTAGTTGCCGTACAGGAAGAGCACGCCCGCTCCCCCGTCGACGGCCTTAGCGGCGTCGGCGCACTGCTGGACCGACGGGGAGGAGAACACGTTACCGATGGCGACGCCGGAGCACAGCCCCTTGCCGACGTAGCCCTTGAAGAGGGGAGGTGACCGGAGCCGCCGCCGGTGACGATGCCGACCCGGCCGGGTGCGGGGCTGTCGGCGCGGACGAGGACGCGCCTGTCGTCCCGGGGGTGCGGACCTGATCGGGTGCGCCAGAGAATGCCCTCAACCATCTCATCGACGAACTGGTCGGGGTTGTTAATGATCTTCTTCATGATCATTTCCTTTCTGTTGCGCCGCTATTGAGGGCGGCTGCTGGTTGTGGGCGCCTGAACGTCGATGTCAGGCGTGTTCGAACGTCTTTCCAGTCGACGCAGTCGAGAACGAGACGCCGATGAGGGATGACGCCCTGGGCGATTGCGTACTGGAAGGCGGATAGGCGCATGGAGGTGAAGCCGCTTTGGACGACCTGGAGGGTGAGGGCCGCGAGGAATACGCCGCCAACGGTGGCGAAACCGCCGTTCGGGTTGGTCCCGCCGAGGACGGCGATGACGATGACGAGCAGCACGTAGGAGGCGCCGTAGTCCGCCGAGGCCGTGGGGTTTCGTGCGATGAACACGATGCCCGTGAGAGAGCCGAGGAATCCGGTGAGCAGGTAGGGAGCTCAGGAGGATTCGGGAGAACGAATTCCGGAGAATCGGGCGGCCGTCCCGTTGGATCCTTCGAGGGAGAGGGACAGTCCCAGCGGGGAGCGGTTGAGGATGAATCCGACGAGGAGGGCGACGAGTCCGAAGACGATGAAGAGGAGGGGAACTCCTGCGACTGCGGTCTTGCCGAACGCCGTCAGCGCCTCGGGGGATCCGTAGAGGGTTTTGCCGCCCGTCCACACGACGGCGAGGCCGTTGAAGATCTGCATGGTGCCGAGCGTGGCGAGGATCGGGAGTGACGCCGACGTAGGCGATGAGGACACTGTTGACGAGGCCGCACAGGAGTCCGACACCCAGCCCAATGAGGATGATGACGGGGCCCCATTGTTCGGTTCCGCCCAGCGCGCTCGAGGTGTAGAGGGTCGATACGGTGATCGCGCAGAGGTTCGCGATGGCGACGAGCGACAGGTCGATGCCGCCGGTGACCATCGAGATCATCATGGCGATGGAGAGGATGCCGATTTCTGCGACGGCGAGCAGCATGTTCTGCAGGTTGAGGCCCGTGAGGAAGACGCTCGGGGAGAGGACCGAGAAGATTCCGATGGCCACGAGGAGGATGAGGACCATGCGGGCAATCGACCGGTCGCGGCGCAGCCGGGACAGGATCGAGGCGCTGAAGCGATCAATCCGGGAGTTTGTGTCGCGGAGTGTGTTGTTCATGGGACTCATCCTTCGACGGCTTGGGGACGGCGTTGCTGTGGTCGACCTGGGCGCTCTTGGCACGCATCGTTCGCGTGCTGCGCTTTGCGGCGAGCGCTGGATGCCGACACCGGCGACGAGGAGCAGGCCGACGGCGGCGCGCTGCCAGGCGCTGGGGACGCCGATGAGGATCAGCGAGTTGTTGATGAGCTGGACGAGCAGCACACCGAGGATCGTTCCGCGCACGGATCCACGTCCGCCGAAGATCGACGCGCCTCCGAGGACGACGGCGGCGATGATGTCGAGTTCGTGGCCGACGAGTTCCTGGGGGTTGGCGGACCTGCCGAGGATCATGTAGACCATGCCGGCGGTTGCGGCGAGGGTTCCGGCGATGACGTACACCCAGATTTGGGTGCGTTTGACGTTGATGCCGGCTCGGTGGGCGGATTCGGTGTCGCCACCGATCGCGTAGATTGCGCGTCCGAACATGGTCCGGCTGAGTACCAGCGCGATGACGATCGCGAGGATGATGGCCGGGATGATCATGGAGTGCAGCAGTGCGACGCCCGTCGATGTTTCGACGGAGACCAGGTTCGCAGTTGAGGCCGACGCCATGCCCTCGGGCAGCTGGGCGATGTACTTCGAGCCGATGTACGCCAGGAGGAAGCCTTGGAAGATCCCCTGGGTGCCGAGCGTGACGATGAGGGTCGGGAGCTTAAACCTGGAGATCAGGTAGCCGTTGAGCAGGCCGAGGAGCGCTCCGATGGCCAGCGCCATGGCGAAGGATCCGATGAGGCCGATGTTGATTCCTCGGCTCAGCTGGAACACGATCGTGGCGTAGGAGGCGAACGAGGCGATGGCCGCGAAGGAGACGTCGATGCCGCCGGAGATGATGACGAGGAGGACACCGAGGGCGTAGATCATCGGGACGATGGAGGAACGCAGGAGGGAGAAGAGCGTCGAGACCGTGAAGAACGCGGGGCTGATCGCGGACATGATGATGGTCAGGAGGACCAGGACGGATAGGACGATTCCTTCACGGTTGGGTCCCCAGATCCAGCGCAGGACGCGCCGTGCGACGGTATTCATGTTCATGACACGACCATCTTTCTAATCGTTCGAGCATCGACGTCCTCGCCGGCCAGTTCGGCGGCGATGTGGCCGCCCTTGGTGATGAGCACTCGATGGCAGCAGGAGACGAGTTCCGGAGCGTCGTCGGAGATGATGACGATGGCCATGCCGGCTTCCGCTTGTTCGCGCAGGATGTCGAGGATCTCGGCTTTGGAGCCGACGTCAACACCGACCGTGGGGCCGTTGAGGATGAGGACCTTGGGGTTGCGCGCGAGCCACTTCGCGAGGACGACGCGCTGGGCGTTGCCGCCTGACAGGGATCGCACGGGGGCGAGGACGTCGGGGGCTTTGATGCGCAGCGACTCGAAGTAGTGGGCGATGGTTTGGCGGATCTTGTCTTTGCGCAGCGTGTTGAGTTTCGAGGTGTGGTGGTCGATGGACGCGGCGATGACGTTGTCGGCGATCGACTTGTCGAGGAAAAGGCCCTCGGTGAGTCGGTCTTCGGGGACGTATCCGATGTGGGCCTTGATGGCCTGTCCGATGGAGCCCACCTCGACGTGTTCGCCGTCGATGTAGACGCGTCCGGAGTCGATGGGTAGGAGGCCGAAGAGGGCCTGGGCGATTTCGGTACGGCCGGATCCGAGGAGCCCGGTGATGCCGAGGATTTCGCCCTTCTTCACGGAGAAGCTGACGTCCTCGAAGCCTCCCTGGGAGGTGAGGGATTCGACGCGCAGGCGCTCCTCGGCGTCCTCCGCGAGGGGCGGGACGCGTCGGCTCTGGTCGAGTTCCTTGCCGGTCATGTAGTGGGTGATCTTCTCGCGGTCGAGGTCTTCGACCGGCGAGTCGATGACGTTGCGTCCCGAGCGCATGATGGTGACGCGCTGCGAAATCGCCATGACCTCGTCGAGCTTGTGCGACACGAAGATGAGGGCGACGCCCTGCGCGCTCAGCTTTTCGACGACGATGAACAGACGCGCGACCTCACGCTGGGTGAGGGCGGTCGTCGGCTCGTCCATGATGAGGAGCTTCGCGTTGCCGGCCAGGGCGCGGCAGATGGCGGTGAGCTGCTTTGTCTGCGACGGAGAGCTGTTCGACGTCGGCGTCGAGCGGGAGCGGGACGCCGAGGCGCTCGATGATCTGCGCGGCCTGCTTTTTTGCGTTCGTGGAGCTGAAGAGCTTCTTCTTTTCCGTGACCGAGGAGGTCATCATGATGTTCTCGGCGACCGTCAGGTTCGAGAACAGGCTGAAGTCCTGGTAGATGACCTGGATGCCGGCGTCCATGGCGCTGAGCGGCGTCAGCGAGGAGACGGTGTGGCCGTCGATGAGGATGTGTCCCGCGTCGGGCGCGTGCACTCCGGAGATGACTTTGATGAGAGTGGACTTTCCGCAGCCATTCTCGCCGGCCAGGCACAGCACTTCTCCCGGCCAGACGGCCATGTTGACGCCATCGAGGGCGCGAACACCGCCGAAGTTCTTGACGATATCCCGAACCTCTAGAAAGGGGTTCTCCTGCACGCTGACGCCTTCTCCGTGGGGGCGCGGTGCTTCATCCACATTGCTGCGCATGTGCTCTCCTTCGAGTGTCTTGTCGACTGCGCTGTCGTGGGACGCCCGCCCCGGCCTCGTGCCGATGTGTCACGAGGCCGGGGCTGCGTGATCAGAAGTCGTAGTTCTTCGCTTGCTCGGCGTCTGCGGCGATCTGGGCGTTGCCGACCCAGACGTTGTCGTAGCCGTCGAGCTTGTGGAGGTTGTTGTAACCCTCGATGCCGAGGTCCATGCCTTCGGTGATGGTGCCGCCGTCAGCGAGGATCTTCGCGATCTGCAGCTGGGCCTTGCCGGCGAGGGCGGGATCCCAGAAGAAGATCTTGTCGATCGATCCGGTGGCCAGGTACTTCGCGGAGGCCGAGGGGATGGAGGTGCCCATGACGCAGACCTGATCGGACAGGCCGGCCTCTTCGATCGCGCGCGCGATGCCGGGCACGTCGTTACCGGCGGAGCCCTGGAAGGCCTTGATGTCCGGGTACTTGCCGAGGACTTCCTTGGCCTTTTCGTAGGCCGCGGTCTCGTTGTCGGTCGACTCGATGGGCGTCTCGACGCGCTCCATGCCGGGGAAGTTCTTCTGCTGGTAGTCGTAGGCGGCCTCGACCCATTCCATGTGGGTCTTGGCGGTCAGGCCACCGACGAACTGCACGTACTTGCCGGTGCCGCCCGTGCACTCCCCGATGTTCTTCATGATGTCGACGCCGTAGGAGGCGTTGTCGAATGCCTCGATGTCGACGTCAACGTTCTTGATGCCGGTCGCCTCGTGAGAGACCACCTTGATGCCCTGTGCGCGCGCCTGTTCGAGGACGGCGGAGAGGGCCTCGGGCGAGTTGGGAACGACGGTGATGGCGACCGGCTTCTGCGCGATCAGATCCTGGATGATCTGGATCTGCTTTTCCGGCGAGACGTCGGTTCCGCCCTCCGTTCGTGTGTCGTATCCGTTTCTCGGCGCCCCATTCCTTGACGCCCACGTCCATGCGATCAAACCATGCGATGCCCTTGACCTTGACGACGGTGACCATCGTCTTGCCGGAATCGCCCGCGGCCGAGCCGGTGTTTGATGAGGAGTTGTCGCCTGTTGTCCCTCCGACGGTCGAGCAGGCAGTCAGAGCAAGCATCGATGCAATGGACACCGATGCCGCCGTCAGTCTTCCGATCTTCATGTCGTCACTTCCTCGTGATCTAGTTGTCGGACGTTCCGGGTTCGCCATCTCCTGCGATGACGCACGCATCATGGCGTGACCCGCGTCGCAATCACCTACATTACACGCGGTATCGCGCAGTGGCAACTCGCTTTCGCGCATTTCTGACGGGTTGATTCGACGATAACTGCTCACGGGCGCGCAGCTCAACGCACGGTTATACGCAAATGCTGAGCGAATAACGCCTCTGTGGACTGGTGATTTAGGCAAATGCCCTCGTTGCGCGGTATCGCGCACATTCGCGCCGAAAGTTCGGTACAGTGTCAAGCGGGCGGCGATCACGATGCACCATTGCGAGCATCATCTTTTCCCTAGCCGCACCCCGCGTAGACCATAGCCAGCAGAAGGAACCATCGTGACCCGGCAAGACACCATTGTCTCCATGATTGAGGCAACCGGCTTCGAGACCGTGTCCTCGTTGGCAGAAGCTCTCGACGTGAACGTGTCAACCATCCGCAGGGACCTGGAGCACCTGGCCGAGGCCGGTCTCGTGCGCCGCACCCACGGTGGCGCGATCCCGATCCCCCAGGACGAGGACACCGAGGAGTTCCTGCAGGATTCCCCGAACCGCGCGGAGAAGCGGGCAATCGGCCCGGCCATGGCGGAGCGCATCCTCGATGGCCAGTCCGTGTTCATCGATTCGGGGTCGACGTGCCTCGAGGTTGCTCGGGCGCTCGACGCACGCCGCGTGACCGTGGTGACGCACGATCTGCTGGTGGGCCTCGAGATTTTGAAAGAAGCCGTCCCTCAACCTGGTGTTCGTCGGGCGGCGAGCTGCTGCCGAACCGGACCCACATGTGGGGGCCCACCGCCATCGACCAGCTGGAGCACATCCGCGTGAACACGGCCGTTTTCGGCGCGAATTCGGTGATGGAGGACGGCATTTACGCGTCCACCGGCTACTCGATCGAGCTGCAGCAGAAGGTCCGCTCGATCGCGTCGACCGCCTACTTCGTCGCGGATTCGACGAAGTTTGGCCGCAATGCTCTGTACAAGGTCCTCGGCATCGACGCATTCACCGCGGGCATCACGGACTCGTTCCTCTCCCCCATCTCGGCGGCGGCATACCCGATCCCCTCATCCGGGCTGAGGTCGCACAGGTTAGTTGGGGAATGCACGCGCTGCTGCGGCGCGGTGCCGCAGAAACTCCCTTTGTACCCCCACCCACCACGCCACCTAGCTTGTGTGTCGTAGATTACCCGCTATTCTTGGTCGCATGACTGCTGCGCGCGACGACGACTTCACGGCACTGCCCGGTATGGAAGCGGATTCCAACGACACGCCACGGCTCAGACACCGCTTTGTCGAGGACACCGCCACCACCTCCTCGAAACGCCTCGGTCCGCTCCGACTGCCCGCTCCTGGATGAGTACCGTGCGCGCGCAAAGAGCGAGCGCGAGAAGGGCACGCTGTTCGAGGAGCTGACGCGTCAGTTCCTGCTCCACGACGCACGTTTCGCGCACCAGTTCAAGGAGATCTACCTGTGGGAGCGAGTGGCCAGAGCGTCGCACGGGCGACACGGGCATCGACCTGGTGGCGATCCCGGTCCACGACGACGCAGGCCCGGTCGCGATTCAGTGCAAGTTCTACGCGCTGGGTCACCGCATTCAGAAGGCGGACATTGACTCGTTCCTGTCGGCGTCGGGTAAGGAGCCTTTCGGCCGCCGCATCGTCGTGGACACGTCGGGCGCGCCGTGGGGCAAGAACGCGCAGGACGCGATCGAGGGCCAGCAGATCCCGGTTTCTCGCATTACGCTGGCGGATCTGCGCGATTCGGACATCGATTGGCGCACATATTCGCTGGGGTCGACGCAGGCGCCAAAGACCCGCGAGCGCAAGGTTCCGCGCGACCATCAGGTGCGTGCGCGCAGCGCGGTGATGTCGGGCTTCGAGGAGCACGACCGCGGCACGATGGTCATGGCGTGCGGCACGGGTAAGACGTTCACGGCGCTCACGATCGCGCGCGAGTTCGTGGAGAAGGAGGGCGGCACCGCCCGGATCCTGTTCGCGGTCCCCTCGCTCGCGCTCCTCAAGCAGACGCTGGACGATTGGGCGGCCGAGGCCGACGGCGCGTTCACGGCGTGGGCAGTGTGCTCGGATACGAAGGTGTCCTCGTCGGCGCGTAACGACACGGCCGAGGAGTCGGCGGTGGACCTGCCGATCCCGGCGACGACGGACGGCCAGCGCCTCGCGGACTCCCTGAATGCGAACAACGCGACGGAGGGCCTGCAGGTCGTCTTCGCGACGTATCAGTCGATCGAGGTCATCCACCGTGCGCAGGAGATCGCGGGCGACGAGTGGCGCGATTTCGACCTGATCATCTGCGACGAGGCCCACCGCACGACGGGCGCGACGCTGACGGGCGAGGACGAGAGCGCGTTCACGAAGATCCACAGCGACGAGTTCATCCGCCGCGCGAAGACCCTGTACATGACGGCGACACCGCGTATTTTCGCGGAGAACGCGAAGAATAGGGCGTCGGAGAAGGACGCGATCCTGACCTCGATGGACGACCAGGAGACCTACGGTCCGGTGTTCTTCCGCCTGGGCTTCGGCCAGGCGGTGAAGGAGAACCTGCTGACGGACTACAAGGTCATCATCTTGACGGTCAGCGAGGAGGAGGTGTCGCAGCACTATCAGGCGATCGCCGAGATGGGCGGCGAGCTGAACCTCGACACGGCCGCGAAGCTGACGGGCTGCTGGAACGCGCTGGCCAAGCGCAAGAATCGCGGCTCGGACGTGGACTACGGCGAGGACCGCGCGCCGATGCGCCGCGCCGTGGCCTTCTGCAAGGACATCAAGGCCTCGAAGGCGGTGGCGACGCAGTTCCCGGACCTGGTGAACGGCCCCTTTGGCCTGAGCGACCTGAGCAACGACGACGCGTCGGATAACCTGCAGGTCGAGTGCCGCCACGTGGACGGCACGATGAACGCGGCGGTGCGTGCGCGCGAAATGGATTGGCTGACGGACGGCGCGGGCACGGACGAGGTCCCGGTGTGCCGCATCCTGACGAACGCGCGCTGCCTGAGCGAGGGCGTGGACGTGCCCACGCTGGACGCGGTCCTGTTCCTGTCACCGCGCAAGTCGCAGGTGGACGTCATCCAGGCGGTGGGCCGCGTAATGCGCCGTGCCGAAGGCAAGGATTTCGGCTACATCATCCTGCCCGTGGCCGTGCCGGCGGGCATGGCGCCGGAGCGCGCGCTGGACGACAACAAACGCTTCCAGGTCGTGTGGCAGGTCCTCAAGGCCCTGCGCGCGCACGACGAGCGCCTGGACGCGGCGATCAACTCGATGGAGCTCAACGGCCAGGGGCCGGAGAACATCATCGTCGAGCAGGTGTCCCTCGAGAAGGCGAAGAAGCAGGACGATCCGCTCGGCGGCAGTGCGCCCGATGGGGACGAGGCCGGGGCCGGGTCCTCGGGTTCCGGCACGGACGGCGTGACCCAGGGCATCCAGGGTCAGCTGACGCTTCTGCCCTCGGACTGGAAGGAGTCGGTATTCGGCCGGATCGTGAAGAAGGTGGGCTCGTCTCTGTACTGGGAGGATTGGTCCAAGGACATCGCGACGGTCGCGGACCGCTACATTCACCTCATCGATCGCCTGCTGGAGGATCCGCAGCGCCAGGACGCCTTCCAGGAGTTCGTGAACGCCCTGCGCGCGACCCTTAACCCGGCCGTTGACAACGAGTCAGCGGTGGAAATGCTGGCCCAGCACATCCTAACTGCCCCACTGTTTGACGCGATGTTCCCGGATCATTCGTTCTCGAAGCAGAACCCGGTGAGCCGCGCGATGAACACGATCCTTGAGATGCTCACCGATCATTCGATGATCGAGAACGAGCGTAAGGACCTGGATGCTTTCTACCGAGCGATGGTCGAGCGCATCGAGGCCGTGCACACCCTGGCGGGCAAGCAGGAGATCATGCGCACGCTCTACGATCGCTTTTTCTCCCAGGCCTTCCCACGCATGAGCGAGCGCCTGGGCATTGTCTTCACGCCCGTCGAAGTCGTCGACTTCATCATCCGCAGCGCGGATGACGCGATGCGCACCGCGTTTGGCCAGAGCCTGGGGATCCCGGGCGTCGCCATCATCGAGCCCTTCGCGGGGACGGGCACGTTCGTGGCGCGCCTGCTGCAGCTGGGCGTCATCCCGCCTGAAGCCCTGAAACGCAAGTACACCAGCGAGATCTTCGCGAACGAGTTCGTGCTGCTCTCCTACTACATCGCGTCGATCAACATCGAGCAGGTGTACCACCAGGTGCGCGCCGAGCAGAGCGTGGACGAGGGATACGTCGAGTTCCCGGGCATGACGCTGACGGATACCTTCCAGCTGCACGAGGGCGACGGCACTATTACCGAGGACTTCGAGGGCCTGGCCGCCAACAACGAGCGCGCGAAGGCGGAGAAGAAAACTCGGCGATCACGGTTATCGTCATGAATCCGCCGTACTCTCGTTGGACAGAACAGAGCAAAACGACAAGAACAAGAATCTGGCATACACCCGTCTGGACGCAGAGAATCGAAGCAAACCTACGTTCGCCGATCAGGAGCCGGGCTGATGACCAAGCCTCTACGACTCTTACTTCCGCGCCCTGCGCTGGGCATCGGACCGCATCGGGTGAACGAGGCGTCATCGCCTTCGTCTCCAACAGTTCCTTCGTGGACGGCAACTCTGCGGATGGCGTCCGCCTGTCGCTGCAAGAGGAGTTTCTCCCAGATCTTCATCTACGACCTGAAGGGGAACGCGCGAACATCCGGTGAGCGCCGACGCCGTGAGGGCGGAAACGATGTTCGAGGAAGGGTCTCGCACCGGCGTTGCTATCACCGTCCTCGTCAAGGATCCCTCCCACTCCGGCACCGCCGAGGTCTTCTACGCGGAGACGGAGGACTACGCGACGCGCCAGGAGAAGCTCGACCAGATCGGCGCCTACGGAGTCCATCGGAGGGAATCAGCGGGGCAGATGCATTCCGTTCCATCACGCCAAACCAGCACGGCGACTGGATCAGCACCAGAGATGAGCGCTTCGCCACGTTCCAGGAAATCGGCAATCAAGTCGTCAAAGGAAAGGAAATCTACACCTGCGCATATTTTCGCAGATTCTCGCTTGGCCTGGGAAACGAATCGTGATGCGTGGTGTTACAACTATCTCACGCGAAGTCACTCGAATCGAATATGCGTCGGATGATTGATAACTACAACGCTCAGGTCAAATTGCGGGAAAAGACACGCGTAGACGCATCTACCGACTCCACACAAACTGCAACTGGAGACGAACGTCTTCTGCGAGATCTTGACAATAAACGCGTTCATAAATATTCGGAATCAGCACTGAGCATTCAGACGAATGTACCGACCTTTCTGCTCACAGCATGTGCATATTTTCTCATGCCATGAATAATAGAACCTACCAACTCCACAGATGCTTCCCAAATCCATCACATAAGAACCTACTAATTGCTGTCGAAAACGATTCTCGCAAGAGTTTGACGACACTTATGACAGCGCTTTTGCCTGACTTACACACTATGGGCGTGGCACAATGCTTTCCCTCTCTACAGATGGGAACCCTCTCTCCTCGGGTTCAGCCGCTGAGCCCGACCTGTTTCGCCGACCTGGCGACCGCCTCGGAAAGCCAGATCGGATGGGGACGGCCACGGCCTCGTCCCTGGATTTCTCGCGGCCGATCGGCGACCAGATCCCGGTGATCCTGGACGGGCTATCGCCGCGTCGATAACGTCACGGACGCAACGCTGGCCTCGTACCGGGAGCACTACGGGGATGCGGGGATCACGAAGGAGGACATTTTCTTCTACGTGTATGCGCTGCTGCATCACCCGGAGTATCGGGAGCGCTACGAGGATGATTTGAAGAAGATGCTGCCGCACATTCCTCGTGCGACGGGTTTCCACACGTATGCGAGCGTGGGCCGCGAGCTGGCGGACCTGCACGTGAACTACGAGCGGGTGGAGCCGTATCCGTCGGTGCAGGAGGAGGCGAGCCTGCACGCGCCCGCGGACCCGTGGGAGCGCTACCGGATCGGCGAGCGCAAGATGCGTTTCCCGAAGCTGGGGCGCCGCGATAAGGACTTCACGCGCTTGGAGTACAACGACTACGTGACGCTGACGGGCATTCCTGCGGAGGCGCAGGGCTATTCGATTTCGGGTCGCAGCCCGCTGGAGTGGATCATCGACCGCTACCACGTGAAGACGGACAAGGCGTCGGGCATCGTGAACGACCCGAACGATTTCCTGCGCGAGCAGGGGCCGCCCCTGACGCGGTCGTGCACCTGATCAAGCGCCTGGTGACGGTCTCGATGCGAACCCAGGAGCTCCTGGAGACGCTGCCACCTTTTGAGATTCCGGAAGGAAAGTAACCGTGACTGATTCATACGTTACCAACGACGGAGACTATGTTGATGACGGCTCTGAAAAGCCAAACGACCAGCACTAAACACATGCTGACTAAGGTCAGAATTTCGAATTTCAAGAGGATCAAAGAGGCTGAACTCGAAATTGGACCCGTCACTTACATTGTCGGAGGCAACAATTCAGGAAAGAGTTCTGCAATCCAAGCCATTCACACCGCTGTGACAGCTGCACAGGTTGGTCGTAAACGACAGCAGCAAGTGATCCCAACATCAAGTCTCCGCTACTCGCCCTGCAGCTGATTTTGAGGAAATCGGACACGGGAGGCTGCTCGAAAACAAAGCAGATGGAGTCCGCTCTATAGTCGAATTCATAAGCCAAACCGATAACCCAGCCGACGACAGCAAGTACCGAGTGACAATCTATCGTGGACGAAACTATGACTCGATCGGCGTTGACCGCGAACCTAGGCAAGGACGTCTTGCTGATCGAATTCAGGATCCAGATCAACTATTTTCAATCTACACCTGGACTCTCAGGTATCTCCGCTCCGCGAAGAGTACATGAGCTACGCATCAGTGTTCCAAAGAGCTGCTGGAGGCGAGGCTAATCTAGTCTTTAGAAACATCCTTCGCCTCATCGATGAATGCAACAAGCTCCAAGAGCTAGAAGTGGCCGTTTCTGATCTCATTGGCGAGCGCATCACCTTTACAATCAAAGCGGATGAAAAACAAGACTTTCACATTCAAGTTAAAGCTACGATAGGCACCGATGACAACAATGCTGTACCGGTTGAACTCTGGGGAACCGGCCTTCTACAAGTGACACAACTTTATTCATATGTAATTCTTTTTGAACCTTCAGTATTTCTTGTGGACGAACCCGACGCCCACCTCCACCCGTCTCGACAGAAACTTCTTGCGGCAGCCTTTGAAGATATCTCACAGAGCTACAAGTGTCAGATTATCGCAACAACGCACAGCGAACACCTGATTAGCGCGAGACCCGAAAATACAAAGCTCATTTGGATGCGCGATGGAAAATCCGAAACATACGAGAGGGAAGAACTGATCCCCCTGCTCATGCACCTAGGGTGCCTTGACTCAGTTACTCCAAACAGAGATGAAATACTACTTCTAACGGAAGACCGGAACCCTGACCACTTAACGACAGCAATTAACGAGCTTAAACAAGAAGGCTACCACGTCACAGTCATACCAGTTAATGGAGTAGGCAATCTACGAGTCGCTAGCACATTTGTCGCACTCAGAGAGCAGATGCCACGTACAACTCGTATTTTTATACATCGCGATAGAGATTTTCTCATCGAAAGCGAAATTAGAGGATGGCTCAATATCACTTTCCCTGAACAAACAGAACGTCCTGAAGCATTCGTGACCACATACTGCGATATAGAATCATACTATTGCAGTAGGGATTACATTTTGCGCCTCTACCAAGATGAGCCAAGTATTACGGCTCACTACGACAAGATCTTGAGAGAATTTGAGGATGATGCACGCAAGGCCTTTATCGATAAACGAAAGGCTAACAATAAGGCGAATTTCTTGCCCGAAGGCGGCTCCCCAACTAATCAGTCCTTATGGCCTGATTCCGAGCCAGTATCCCTCAGCAGAGTCGTAGGCAAAAAGTTCCTCAAGCGACTCAAAGATCAGTTGGAGAAGCAGAAGATCGACATTTCACGAATCGGCTCAGTTGCTCCCTGATGAACTATTGAAGGATTTACGAAAAGCATTTCAATGCGCCACCTACCATCGATTCTTCGGACGATGCGCAAGACCTCATTTGAGTAGCGTCTGAATTCGTTGCACTTTCAGACCTTGAGTGCGGTGGAGTCGCAAGTCCACCTCTCGGTGCTCGCAGCCCCGCGTACCACTTTCCCGATTTTGAACACCAAGCTTGCGACCGCAGCCCGCTATTTCAAACACAATTGTGTGTCGTTTGCTCTTCAGTAGCGCGCCCATTTGACATTAGCTCATCAATTTTTCTCGCTTTTCTAACTGCGGCACCACCCAAGAGCATGTGTGCACGTTTGTGCGGTTGTGGGGGTTTTGGGTGGGAGGATTTGCGTGATGGTTGCGCAGCATTCTTGGTGTTTCGTGTCGGTTCTGCGCGTACCCTGATGAGAAAGGGCGCGCTCCCAAGGGTGGGGGCGCGTCGGAGGACACCTCACCGTGGAGGCACACACACCATGAAGGTCCCACCCCTATCCGAGCAACCCGTCACCGAGGACGAAGATCAGGCCTTCCTCACCCGACGTCACGCCGCAAGAAGCGCTCCTCATCAGCCAGACGAGCGGCGCTACGCCCGTGGGCAATGGGTATTGGTCTCACCGTACTGGTTGCTGTGGCATCTGTTGGTGCCTACACGCTGGGCGCGAGCATCGGCTCGTGGAACGATCGCCCCAGCGCAGCCGCGACACCCACGGTACATCCGGCGCCCGCGCCAACCGCGTCGACTGAACCCCCGATGTCAGGCGGTTTACGCAATCGGCCCTGACGGAGTCCTCGTGCGGCCCGCTGGAGTTCGCGGCAGACACGTACAAAGCCCGAACTGCCCGAGGCAGCCAAGGAAAACAGTGAGCGAGGCGCCGAAGCCGCGGCGGAACACTACCTCGCACTGCTGGTCTACGCATGGAACACCGGAGACACACAACCATTCGCGGACATGTCCTCCCCCACATCCAAGTTTGCATCGGATTACATCGCAGACATAACTAAACAATATACGAACGGATGGACCTACGGATTTGAATCCAATATCACGCACGTGCTTAGGGTGGAGCCAATAGAAGCAAATGGAAAAGATGTTCCCGAAGGATCGATTGTTGTCAAATTCAGAATCGAATCGAGCGACGGTGTAAGTTGCACAATGACGAAGTTAGACACCGCAAGCACCTCCTACGAGTCAACACTGACATTCATTATGACCTGGACAGATAACGGATGGGTCGAGACACAAGGAAGAGTCATTGGTGACAATGAAGGCTAAATTTGTATTCCCGAGTATTTCTATTCTCTTTGGAATGTTGTTTTCATTTTTGCTGACAACTGCACCTTCATATGCTTCAGACGAGCCTGACGGAAAAATGACAGCACATTCGGACGGATCAGATACAACGATTGCAACAGAAATCTCGAAAACAGAAACTGCACCTGGTGGTAGTTCCAACAACCATAAGCCCTCAGACGACATCCCAAGGCTTACTAACGATGCCACACCAGCACTGATGCAGTGACATCCATGGCTGATCGGAATTGCGATGGCGAGAGACACGAAGGCGTTCAAGCAGACGGAACCACCACGCTGTATGCGTGTCGATCCATGTTTCCCAAAACCGGTGAAGCCGTATGGACACCTACAACGCGCGAGATCCTGTACTACGCGGCCACGACGATTCATGCTGACGGCGCGGGTCTTCACAAGCGGCTCGAAGGCGTCTCGTACACGAACAAGTACATTCCCACGCTCGTCGCAGCCACGCATCCCACGCAGACTCACACCGTCACGCTGTTGGGCCATGACATCACGGTGACCCTCACGGCCACGTCCTACACGTGGAGCTGGGGAGACGGGACTCCGGACCTCACCACGACCTCGCCGGGGATGCCCTGGCAAGAAGGAATGGACCCCAATACTGACCCCGCCCTGATTCGCCACTATTACAAGGCTCCAAACGGGTGGAAGTCCTTCCTGGATGGGCCCTACCCCTCCGCCACGCGCACCATCACGCTCACCACCACCTGGGCGGGCACGGCCACCAACCCTTCACCGGAGAAACACAGACCATCAACGGCCTGGTTACCACCACGGAAACGACCGGCCCATTCAAGCTCGACCAACTCATCGTCAACAACACCGACACCTCAGAAGAAAAACAAGGGCACTAAAGCACTGAAGCCCCAGCCCACCATCGTGGGCTGGGGCCTCTATGTCAATGTTTCACGTGAAACAATCGCGGACAATCGGCACGATCAGAAGCGGAAGAGGATCGGATAAAAGACCCCGCCAGGCTCACCCCCGCCTCTCGCGCAGGCTCCGCGCGAGGAGGCCATGCCTCGGCGCGAAGAGCCAGGCGAGCACGAAGCACGCGGTGAGCACCAGGACGATCGTGGCGCCCGTGGGCACGTCCAGCGCCCACGACAGGTAGAGGCCCACCAGGGCCCCCGGAAGCACCCAGCACGGGCGACAGAATCATCATGGTGCCCAGGCGGTCGCACAGGAGCCGCGCGGTGGCCGCGGGGGTCACCAACAAAGCAAGCACCAGGACGTTGCCGATCGTCTGCACGGAGATCACGACGGCCAGGGCCACGGCGACATACAGAGACAGGTCCGCCAGCAGAGCGTGCACGCCCGCCGCCCGCGCGCTCTCGCGGTCCAGGGTCACCGCGACGATGGGCCGGTGCGCCAGGAACAGCATGAGCAGTACAAACAACGCGCCAGCCAGCACCACGGGTACATCCGACGCCGGAATACCGGTGATCGACCCAAACAGGAAGTCCTGCAGGCTCCCCGCGTACCCGGGCGCCCGCGCGATGATCGCAACACCCAGGGCAAACGCACCGACGAAGAGCACGCCGATGACGGAGTCCTCCTTGAGCCGCCGGTTTTTGCGCCAACAGGCGACCAGCACGGCGGTCACGACGCCCTGCGAGCGCCCCGCCGAACACCAGGGACCCGCCGCACACGAAGGCGATCGCCAGGCCGGGGAACACGGGTGCGCGACGGCGTCGCCGATGAACGCCATTCCGCGCGGGACGACGTGCACGCCGACGCTGCCGCACACGAGGCGGCGACGACCGCGATCAGCAGCGCGCGGCAGGAACGCCAGCGCAGGATTCGTCAGGTCGCGGAAGAAGTCGTAGGGGGCTCAGGAGTCCGCCGCCGGGACGAGGGCGTCCGGCCGCGTGGATCACGGTGCTCATGCGCGCACTCCTAGGGGCGTCGAGGATCGGGTTGTCGGGTCGCACGTCGAAGGCGCGGATCCACGGGTCGGCGTCGGCGAGCTCGTCGGGACGCCCGGAGGCGACGATCGTGCGCCGCAGCAGGTACAGGCGGTCGCAGCCGGCGCCGCGCCGATGAGGTCGTGCGTGGTCATGAGGAGGGCCCGCCCCCGTCCGCGAGACTACGGAACAGGTCCATGAGCATCTCCTGCGTGGGCATGCTCGAGGCCGGTGAAGGGGCTCGTCGAGGAGCAGCACGGCGGGCCGAATCGCGAGGGCCCGGGCGACGAGGACGCGCTGGCGCTGGCCGCCGGACAGCTCGCCGATGGGACGCTTCGCCAGGTCGCGCATCCCCACGAGGGACAGGGCCTCCTCGACCGCGCGGAAGTGCGGGGTGCGCCGCGCCCCAGCAGCCCGCGCCGCACGGTGACGGCCTGCAGGACGGCGTCACGCACGCTGATCGGGAAGTCCCACGCGAACTCGTGGCGCTGCGGCACGTAGCCGATCGCGCCGTCGGTCTCGACGCGCCCGCTGGAGGGATGAGTCCCAGGATCGAGCGGATCAGCGTGGTCTTCCCGGCGCCGTTGGGTCCGATAGAGGCCAACGGCTCCCCGGCCTCGACCTCCAGGTCGACGCCCTCGAGGACGCTGCGCCCGCCCAGGACGCGCCCAGTCCGGTGACGCGCAGCTGGCTCACTGCTCCCCTCCCCGATCGTCGAGGCCGGGGCGCGCTCGCCGAGCCCCTCACCGCGGGCGGTGGGCAGGGGCGCGAGGATGGAGTCGGCTTCGGCGATGGCGGCGGGCCTGTTCGGCGCGGCTGCGGCGCGAGCGCGCCACCACGAGGGCGCCGACCACGAGGAGGGATACCACGGCGACCACGATGATCGCGAGGAATGCCCAGTCGGGCAGCCCGCCCGACGCGGCACCCGAAGCGGAGGAAGGACGCGGGGCGGACCCGGAAAGCAGCGGGCGCGGCGCCAGAGGAAGAAGCGGACGACCCCGCCGAAGCAGCATCGGCAGCGGCGGGCGCGGCCATGGCCAGGGCCTCGGACGCGGAGGCGGCATCACCGACGGCGAAGCGCAGGGTCGTGGAGGCGCTCACGGCCTCGCCGGCGGTGGTCGTGCCCAGGAAGGTCACGGTCGCCGTGTGGGTGCCGGGCGCGGAGAACGCCCAGTTGGCGTGCACGTGCGTGCCCGAGTCGATCCACACGTCTCCAGGCGCCGCGCCCGAGTCGGCGAGCAGGAGCGGCTTGCCGAAGGTGCCGGACTGCAGGAACAGCCACGCGCGGCCGGGGCCGGACACAGGGCCGACACGCATGGTGAGGCCACGGTCGATGGTGGCCGTGACGGCGGGGTCCTGCGTGTTCCAGCCGAGCACACGACGCCCGGGTTCTGCGTCTGGGGAACGACGTACACGGGGCTTGCCCGCGACGTCGGCCAGGAAGGGGTAGTCGGCGGAGTCGGGCGCGGTCATGATGGCCGCATCATTGACCCGCAGGACGGTCTGGTTGGGGTCGCGCCACACGGCACCGGTTTCGGCGTCGTGGCGCAGGCCGGCCCTCCACTGTCCGTCGATCGGTCAGGGGGCCGAGGTCGACGTGCCCTAACTGCGATCTCGCTGGCCTCGTTGGACCATTCTTCGTGCGCGGCGACGCTCTGCGCGAGGTCGGGGTCCGGGACTCGGGTCAGCAAAAGAAGAGGCGCCCACGATGACGAGGAAGGCCGACATGATGAGGGCGAACACCGACATATACCGAGACGGGGAATGGCGTCATTAGAGCCGCGACACGCCGGCGACACGCCGTAGGGATGCTTCTAGTGCTGCCATTCCCCCGGGGGCGGCGGCACCTGGACGTACGACGAGCTGTGATGCCCGCCCGCTCGGTCCCGTGGGCGGCGGCAAGGGCCTGGCCGGGCTTGCGGAAAGGCCGCCGGCTAGCCTCGGGGGCGGCGGCGGGGCCTGGCCGGGCTTCGAGATCGACCACTCCGAGCGAAGCTCGCGTGTGCGATCTCGCGGGCGGACGCCGCCCCCGGGGCGCAGAGCCGGCGGCCGTCCTGGCGGACGACACCTCGGCCGGAAGTCTGGCGAGAAGAGAAGGATTTCATGGCATCTCCTTGCCGCCCAGGCAGCGTGCCAGTGAGCGGGCGTTGTGTTCCATCATGTCGATGTGGTGGGTGCTTGGTCGTCGAGGGTATCGCCGTACAGGGGCAGATATCCACGCCCGCGTCGGTGGCGGCGGTGCGCAGGGGTGGAGCGGGTGCGCGCCAGGTTGGGTTCGAGGAACACCGCGGGGATCGAGGAGTCGGACAGTGTGGCCTGGAGTTTGATCCGGTCGGCGATGGAGGGTTCGACGCTGGGGTTGGGCGCGACGAATCCGGCGACGGTGAGCCCGTAGGCGTTCGCGAGGTACGCGTACGCGTCGTTGGTGGTGACGAGCTTGCGGCGCTCCTCGGGGATGGTCGCGATGGTCGAGGCGACGGTGGCGTCGAGCCTCGTCGAGGCGCGTCAGGTAGGCGGCCGCGTTGGCCCGGTAGGTGGCCTCGCCGTCGGGGTCGACGGAGATCAGCGAGTCGCGGATGACGCGCACGTACGCCTGGGCGTTGTGGACGTCGTGCCACAGGTGGGGGTCGATGTCGCCGTGGACATGCTTGCCGAGGACGGCCTGCGGGAGCATGTACACGTTCGCGCCGGGTTCGCCGATGAAGCGGAACGAGGGCCTCGCCGAGGGATCGTCGTGAGCGCGCGGGTGGGCACTTCGATGACGACCTGGTCGAGGTCTGTGCATTCCATGGTCGAGGCGACGGCGCTCCCGTGGTTCCGGCGCCACGCAGGGGCCGAGGCCTCGTCCCCTGCTGAGTGCTCCGGCGTCGGAGGCGAGTTCGACGCGCTTGGGTGGTGAGGTTGACGGTGATGTCGGCGTGGCCGGCGGAGAGGACACGGCGGCCCTCACTGGCGGCGATGTCCTCGGGCGGGGTGCCGACGGCGAAGACGGCGGTGCCTTCCCGACGCTGACCGGCGTGGCGCCGGGGGTGGTGCAGGTTGGCGCGGAAGTGGACGCGGTACACGCCGGGGCGGTGAACGCCCAGCTCATGTGCTGGTGGGCGTCGGCGGGCAGCTGCGCTGTGTCGGTGTCGTATCCGCCTGCGGCGTTGAAGCCGTCCGGAGGTCGCGAATGCGATCTCGGCTGCCCGGAACGACGTGGTGAGGTAGGCGGCGGCCTGGCCGGGCCCGTCGACGCCTGTGGTCGTCAGGTCGATCTGCGAGGCGCGGGTGGCTCCCATGTCGGCGCCTGTCGCCCCAAACGCGCATGCCGAGCCACGGGGTGTCGAGGGCGCGGTCTTCGACGAGGGGGAGGATGGTGGCGCCGTTCTTGGCGGCCTCCTCGGCGACGGAGACGGAGCGCGAGCCCTGCGGGCAGGTTGAGTCGAGGCGCGGATGAGGGCGTGCTCCTCGAGCATGAGGTAGTTGGAGAAGGCGACGTCCGCGTAGGCGACATCGCGGATGGTGCGCAGGAGGGCTCCCACGAGTGCGGGTCCGCCCGTTGGGCACCATCTGCGTGACGTGGACGCGGTCGCCGGCGACGTTGCGCACGGGTCGGCGAGGATGCCGGTCGTCGCCACGACGCGCAGTTCACCGTCGCTGGAGGGGTCGGGCGCGGGCGCGCATCCGGCCAGGGTCGCCGTGAGCGCTAACGTCGAGGCAGTGAGCACACACCATTCCCCCGCCACCCACGGATGGGAGGCGGGAGGGATGAGAGTCGGCCTCGTGAATGAGGGGTCACAGCGTTGCGCGCAGGTTGCGGCGACGTCCGATCGCACCCACCGCACGCAGGCCGCCCGTGAGCGCCCTACGTGAGGGAGACGACGGTCAGGGGATGGGGTCAGCGCCGGTGGTGCGCAGGAGAGGTCACAGTCCTTGCCGAGGCGGTGCGGCCGACGACCTGGGGAGACCATGGGTCGCCCGTTGGGGCCAGGATCGCGCCGGTGGCGCGAGGTCGCCGCCCTGAGCGAAGCCGCTGCCCGCGAGCGCCGCACCGTTGGGGGTGACGCGCATGGTGATGGTCAGCGTGTAGGGTGCCGGGCGCGGTGAACACCCAGTTCTGGTGGGCGTGCGTGTTGGCGCCGAGCGTGTGAGCCGTGCCGGGGCCGTCGAAGACGTGCTCGCCGACGCCGGCCGAGCGCGCCCGCGTTGAAGACGGCGACGCGTCCGGGGCCTTCGACGGCGTCGAGGGTGAGCTGGACGGGGCCAGTGGTGCCGGTGACGATCTCTTCGCGCTGGGAGTTCAGGGCCAGCTACGGCACGCCGCGATCTGGGTGGAGGGATCAGCCAGACGCTGGAGCCGGGGGTGGCGACGAAGCCGAGGTCGGCGGGCGCGGTGATGCGCGCGCGTCACCGAGGGCGAAGGTCAGGGACGAGGATCGACCCACTGGGCGGGCTGGCTGCGGTCGTCGCCCTGACGCGGGCGACGAGGTGTGCCGTTTTTCGATGGCGGGGCCCAGGTCGAAGTGGCCGTCCGGTGGCGTTGCCGGGCGCCGTCGCCGACGCTCTACGGTCAGGGTCGTGCGCGCGGTGTTCCGCGGGCGCGCTGTCTGAGACCAGGGTGGCGGCCTCGGCCTCGAAATGGCCTCGCGGGTGATGCGGGTGGCGACGCAGCGCTCACCGCCGGTCGTGCCGGGTGGTGCGTGCGCCCGAGGACGGGGCGGGGTTCGCGCCGGTCGTCGTGCCAGTGGTGCCGGTCGTTCCGAGGACGGGGCGGGGGCCGGGGCGCTGGGCGTTCCGTGGCACCGCCCTCGCCCTGGTCCTGGGCGGCCTGGTTGTTCGTGGAGTCGAGGGCCGGGGCCCACGCCGGGGCGGGGCGGGTGCGCCTGGTCGGTCGAGGGGCCGATCCGGACTCGGCGAGGCACGAGCCCTCGTCCGCGACGTCGATCGTGTAGGGTGTGGGCCGCGGACTGGGCGAGGCCGCGCCGGTGTTGCTGGGGTCCACGCACTGGCCTGGACGGTCAGCGTGTGCAGCCGGCGCGCGTGAAGAGCAGTTGACGTGCTTGTGGGCGGCGTAGGGCTGGTCGATGTCGTCGCCCTCGAGGCCAGATCGAAGCTGCCGTCATTGGCGACCGCCTGGTGACCCCTCGGTGAAGCTGGAGGTAAAAGGCGTAGATGCGTCCGTTCTCCGGTCCCGTGTAGGGTCACGTGGAAGCGCGCGGCGTCGTAACCGCCGGCCGTGACGCCCAGGGTGTCCCAGCCGGGCCACAGCACGGTGGCCTGGTTGTCGCCGGACTGGCCGAGCAGGTAGGCCGTGGCGGGAGCGCCGGTAGCCTGGCTGACAGGCGGGGATCTGGGTGAGGTGGACTTGTTGACGGCGAGCAGCGTCTGCTCGGGCTCGCGCATGACGCCGGAACCCGTCGTCCTCCTTGATGCGCGGGGAGAGTGCGCCGGAGCGTCGGAGGTCAGGTCGAAGATGTCGGCGTGGCCGCGGTCCAGGGTGGCCGTGGTGCCGGCGGGGGCGGTGCGCATGACGGCGCAGGTGTCTCACGTCGGCCTCGGACGAGGCCAGTAGCTGCGTCGGTGGTGACGGCCTCCTCTGTTGCTACTGCGTCCGCGGGTGTCGGGGCCTGCGGTGGCCTCGTCGGCAGCGTGTGCCGCTCGGGCACGAGGAAGGAGGTGGCCTGAGGGCTACGTGCAGCAGCCCGGGCAGCTGCGCGGCCCGGGTTCCGGTACGTGGGGTTCATGAGGGGTCCTCTGGGTGCTTCCGCACGTGTATATGAATGAGAATCGTTATCATTCTATGCCCGTCGCCCACGCCGCGCAAAGTTCTGGCACCCGAAACCGTCGATAGCGACCCAAATACTGATGGACACCGCTCCCCCACCTCAATAGATGTCGTCATGCCCCTCGTAGGCCCAGGCCGCACACACAGGCGTTTCACAAACCCTTACGAACCGACATCAAAAATCTCTGAAATTTCGCGATCTGTGAGACGAGCGCAGTCGACCCAACAGACGAATTGTGATGGCGTGCGCACGTTTGTGCGGGTGGTGTGCACGTAGCCACTTTGCTTTTGCAATTGCTTGGTTTTTGATGCGATCTAAGTACTGGCCGAACGGTTGATTGAGCGTTTTGGGAGGGATAAGCTCATAACCATCAAGCGCCTGACAGAGCTGCCAAGCTGGTCTGGCGCTTTTCTTGTTTGAAACGCAGGGTCGCGCCGACGCTACCCGCGTTGGCACACTCCTCGTTACAGACCGGGTGATCCCCGGCCTCGTCAAAGCAGGGAATCAACACACAATACGATCCCACAAGGTTCACTCATGTTCTCGACCATCGACGTCATGGTTGCCCAGCCCACATCGATCAGCTCAACGAGCTCGCCGACGCCAAGCACCTGGTGAAGGCCGACCGCCACTGAGCGAATTCCGGCCACGCCGGAGTTCCACGCAAGTCCGCAGACCCGCAGGGGCTGCGGACTTTTTGGGTTATAGGACACTAGGTGTTGCTGGTGGCGTGACTTTTTGGCTTTCTGGTGCGGGAAAGTCGGTGTTTTAGTTGGTTGGGACCAACTATGAGGATGGACAAATCGTGTTGCTGGGAGGGTGACTTTTCGGCTTTGCTGCGCGGGAAAGTAGCTTTTTTAGTTGGTCGTGTTTGCCTCGTTTCTGTGAATACTGCATCGTGCCCTGTGTGTGGTTGCCCCATGATCCGTCACGGTAGGACTTCATCAGGTCGTCAGCGGTGGCGGTGTAAGCCCTGCAAAAATCACGACGTTGAACGAAATAGACTCCACGGCGAAGCATCTTGATGAGTTCTTGGCCTGGCTGCTCAGTCGGCGCCGTCAGGCGGATTTGCCTGGCGGGGGACGCTCGTTTCGTAGGCGCTGTGAGCCATTGTGGCAGTTATGGCCGTTTAGCCCGATCGTCGATGAGGTTCATGACGTCATCTTCGTTGACGGTATTCACCTGGGCCGAGGTGCCGTGGTTCTCATCGCTCAAACTCCCGATTGCGTGCTGGGTTGGTACGCGGCTAGGAGCGAGAATTCCCGTGCCTGGGAAGCACTCATGAGCCGCATCGCGCCACCGGCCCTGGTCGTCACTGACGGGGGCAGTGGGTTCGCGAAAGCCTGCAAGAGAATCTGGCCGACCACGCGCATCCAACGCTGCACCTTCCACGCGTATTGCCGTATTCGCCAAGCCACTACGACGCGCCCCAAACTGGCGGCCTCACGAAGTTTATACGCTCTTGGGCAACAACTCTTGCACGTGGAGGGCCGAGAAGAAGCTCAGGAATGGATCGGTGCCTACCAGGACTGGTGCACGCGCTGGAAGGACTTCTTGGAGGAGAAAACACGCAGGCTTGACGGAGGATGGGAATACACCCACGAGAGGCTTGTTCGGGCTCGTAACAGTCTCAACAAGCTCATCAGGCAAGGCCTGTTGTTCACGTACCTGGACCCCACCTGGGATCAGCCGATGCCTGCAACAACCAACCAGATCGAAAGCACGAACGCGCGCCTACGCCAGATGCTGCGCGATCACCGTGGCATGCGCCTGACTCGACGCATGAAAGCCGTGTTTTGGTGGTGCTACACCCACTCTGCGCACCCACAGCCAGCAGCCCGCATCCTCGCCACCATGCCCACCGACGCAGACCTCGAAAACGCCTGGTATAACGCCAGCCAAACCCACCAAGCCACCGCCATCATCCCCGGCTGGGGCGACGCAATCTGCTTCAACGAACTCCACCACACCACCCCCTACCACAACACCTGGGACTAACCTCAACAACACATGAAATGTCCTATAACCCGACTTTTGCATGACCCTCACTGGGCACGGCCGTCGGTGCCCGCGGGCGGCGCGCGGGCTGGCGGGCACAACACACACACATGCGCCGCGAGTGGAGCAGGAGGGACCGAGCACGGGCGGGCTTTCGAGGCGCGGCCGAGCAGAAGCGGTTGCCCAGCGCCTCGCAGGGCGGCCGGGCCTCCGCATGCCTGCACATACAGCGCCACCACAACCAATGTTTCACGTGAACATCTGCCCAACCACCGGCCCGTTACCCCGCTGGCGGCAGTGGTGCGCACACGCAGCCTATACGGGTTCGGCGTAACTTCATGCAAGTGATGGCAGTACGCCTTGACTCGCATAACTTCGACCAACGGCGGCACCTGGCCTCGTCCGGGCGCACACCCACCTGCAGGGAAACCGCCCCGACCCCTCGGTACGACGTCTACGCGGACCGCGCACACACCTCGCGTGCATCCGAGATCTCGAGTCTGTTCTCCGATCGGCTGTCGCGCCCGAGGTCGATGCTCCTCGCGGGCGGCGTGCCGAACACGAAGGACCCTGCCCTCTCGGTAGGCGCTGCTGCGGCGTCCGCTGAGAAGCTCATCCGCAACCACGGCGCGCAGGCCATGCAGTACGGCAGCGGCCCGCTGGGAGGAGTTGCGCGCGGAGCGCATCACCGAGGTCAAGGAGCTACGACGGCATCGTCGGCGCCCGACGGACGACGTGGTGGCCGTCACGACGGGCAGCCAGCGAGGCACTCGGACCTCGTCACGGAGCTCTTCGTGAACTGGCGACGTGATCCTCGCCGAGGCCTCCTCCTACGTGGGCGCGCGCTGGGCGTGTTCCGCGCGCGCCAGGCGGACGTCGATGCACGTCTTCATGGACGAGAACGGCATCATTCCTGAGGCCCTGGTGGTAAGCGACATGCGACGGCGCGCGTCCGGGCCGCACGATCGATTCATCTCACATCATCCCGAACTACTGCAACCCTGCCGGCGTGACACTCTCCGCCGAGCGCCCTTGATCATCGCTGAGATCTCGCCTGCGCGAGCACGTTCTGACTGATCGAGGATAACTTCATGGCCTGCTCGGCTTCCAGGCTAACGATCCTGCCGCCATCGCACTGCAAGTACACGGAGGGCGTCGTCTGCCTGCTTCTCGAAGATGTTTGCACTCGGCTTCCGCATCGGCTGGGCGTACGCGCCGCACGCGATCCGCGCGAAGCTGGTCCTGGCCTCGAGGTCACGCGGATCCTGTGCCCGCTCGATGGTGGGCTGAATGGCGACCGCCGACTACCTGAGCAACCACGACTGGTAGCGGTCAGGTCAGTCCTTCCGCCTCGATGTGCGCGGAGCGCCGCCGCGCGAGTGCCGCCCGCGCTCGAGGGCATGCCTCGTGACACGTGGACCGTGCCGGATGGCGGCTACACGTCGACACTCGCCGAGGGCCTCGACGCGAGACCATGCTGCTGCGCGCCGTTCGCGCCCAGGTCGCGCACGTGTCCGGCACGGCGTCCTTTCTCACTGACGGTTCGGGCTCCAACCACCTGCGCCTGTCCTTCCGCTACCCTGCACCCTGAGGACATCCGCGAGGCGCGCGCCACCGACGGTCGTCCAACGCCGGAGAAGGATCGTCGACATGTTCGGCACGGCTGCGTAACGGGCCGTGGCCGAGACCGACCGCTAGCTACTCCAGTGAGGAGACACCCCATGGCTACCAAAGTCCTGATCATTGCTGCGGCGGTCTGACGCACGAGCGTGACGTCCTGTCTCGTTCGGGTCGTCGCGTCGCAGACTGTTCCGACGCAGTTCCCGGCCACGCGGTGCGTATTTCCGGCGCTCGACGTCACTTGCGGACGCCATCAAATCAGTCGAGACCGGACGTCGTGCGGCCGCTCAGTGCATCGGCTCGATCGGCGAGGACGGCTCCTGCGCATTTCCTGGAGTCGGTGGGAATCGCTATCGTGGGCCTCGATCGTCGGGGCTGAGAGCGATGCCTCGCCTCGAACAGACTCCACGGGCGAAGGCTCCGCTGGGCTCTGCGGCAGGGCCTCGCGGTGACGCCCGGCCAGTTGACCCTCCCAGGCGATTTCTCCGCCAGCTGAGCGCCTCTCCGTGCTCTCTCGCGCTCGATGGATCGAGTGTCGCTTCGCGTCACTGCAATGAGCCGACGGACGGCCGCGCGCTTTGCGATATCTGATCACTGCTCAGGACGCTGGGCGCTGCGCCGCCGCTGCGATGGACGCCTTCGCTTGCAGCCATGCAGCTGATGGTCGAGCAGCGCATCAACGGCCTGCGACGTGGCGTTTCCGTCGTCGACGCAGTGGGACGGCGTGGCTGCACGGTCGCGGTGTCGACGGATCGTGGCCAAGCATGACTACGACGCCCGCTACACCACCGATGAGACGAGGTACTGCGTTCCCGCACGCCTCTCCGACGAGCTTCTCGCGGACCTGCCAGCTGCCGCCGCGAAATGCTCACACGACGCCAGGGTCTGCGCGACCTGTCCCGCATGTGGACGACTGTGGTCGACAGCACGAGCTGGCACCTGCTGGTTCCATTGACGCGAACGTCGCGCCCGGTATGACGGACGCGTCGCCCTCCCCAGGCCGCTGACGCCTCGGAGGACCTCGTCTTCATGCGCCGTGTGCGCCGACATTGCCGTGGACTTCGTGCACGCGGCCGCGACGCGCACAGCGTCGACTACGTCATCGACGAGGAAGGCACCGGCGTCATCATTCAGGGAGATGGGCGACTGAATGAGTGAGCAATCGCTCATTCATCGCATCTCCGGTGGGGCCTGGGAGGATGATCCTCCCGGGCACATGTTTCGACGGAAACGTCGCTAGCTGCACTCACGACCCTGCCGGCGAAAACGAGTGGCGGCGGTTGGCGGTCAGTTCCGCACGCCGCTGGCATCGCTCGGTCTGCACGACTGTCTTCGTACGCACTCTGTCTCGCTTTTCGCCGTCCTGAATCGAAACGGCAGTTCCCGCCGATAGTTGCGTGAGACCTCCTGTAGTGCTGACCTGAGCCCTTCAGGCGCGTTTCGGCGTCCTCGACGCTCTTCCAGACGTATACCCGCTTCACGCAAAGGAGTTTCGGCCTGCGTGACGTTCTCGCGACGGTCATCGATGAACGACGACATCCTCGGGAGACGTCGGCGCTACGAGCACGTCATGGTAGAGCCTGCGGGACGGCTTTACGAGATGCCGTAGCTCACACGAGAAGGCGAAGATCGAAGAGGTCTCACGCCAGACGGCAGAGATCGCGCGCAATGGGACACGGTGCACGTTGAATGAAATACCAGCGAGCCGTACTGCGCTGGCGCCTGCAGTGCGACGCCACGAGACCGCAGTGTCTAACTTCGTTGGCCGATGCGCCATATGCGTGACGCTCAGCGACAAGTTCTTTCAGAAGGGCACTGTTGCCTGGGCTGACCGTAGGCAACCTCGCAGTCTCAACATGCGCTCCCAAAATTCACGGTCGGACATCGCGACCGAAGCGCCACACTCGCCGCGATGGGTCCACATCGCCTGATCGACGAGAGTAGTGAGACCTCATGCAGACCATCGCGCAACCCGGCGATAGCGTGCGTCCGTGAGCGTCCAGCGAGGACTACCACCGGCATCGAAAAGAGCACGGTGCGCAGACTGTGCGCGGGCGTTCATGCGCTTTCGCTCCTTCTGACGCAATCTACCGCGAGGGCCTGACGACGGACCCTAGAGGTAGTTTGCAGCGTTAATCTCACCCGAAAGATTAGCTCCAGGACGTCGCGTACGCGAACAGACTGCGCGCGATCCGCCGAAAAGAACTACGAAGTTAGATCGCGAAGACCAAGGTTCAGATTCGCAAGATGCTCGGATCCTGCGAATTCGATGACGATCCGGCCTTCTTACGCCCCCTCGGTGATGGTCGCGTCGCATTGTCATCGGGTACGCGCTCGACGGCGCTCGACACGACGCTCTCAGCTGCGACGGACGGGCGCCGCCGCGCGACGCCGGACGTACGGCGTCGCGCTTCGCACTTGGCCAGAGGCGAACGATCTCTCTCGCAGTACGCACGGAGAGGCCCTCTGGCGACGATCCGCTCGGCCAGCCGTTCTCCTCTCCTCGAGGCGTCGACGGGACAGCAGTGTACGGGCGTGGGCGCGGTGATGACCTGGGCGGCGACCTTCTTCTGTGACGGTGACGGCGGGGAGCTTGAGAGCACCGGGTGTTTGCAATCTGCGGGCGCGAGCGGGCGATTCGCCTGGGCGAGCTCCTTCCTGGAGTCAACGCCGAGGAAATCCGCCGCGCAGGCTGCGGTATGCGCTCGCTCAGCACCCGGGCTGAAGCTGGGCCCGGTGGAGGTTCTCTTCCAGAGCGCGATCGCGGAGCAGAATCCCGATCTTCGGTCTCCCGGATGATTGCCGGAATCGTGGCTCTCGCCGGCGAGCTCCGAGGCGCAGGCGCGCTCACTTCCATGACTCAGCTCGTAGCGCGCTTCGGGTTTCTCGCGAGGAACCCGGTGGAGTGCTGAACTCGGAGCACCTTCGCGGGGATACTTCACGGGCGACGACGGGCTGGAGACGCCGACCCCTGATCGAGGCCGACGGTTCCTCTTCGGTCATCCTCGCTGTCAAAGAGACCTCTCGAGGCTTAGCTTCGTGTGGGGAACGATCTGATCGATCGCAATTTCAGCGAAGGATGCACGGCACCGCCGGAAGAAGCTCGTGATCGACGGATGTTTCACGCAGAAACATCTCTGTTCGTCGCCTTGTCGGCTTCGCTCACAGAAGCGTCTTTCAAGGCAGACGCAGTAGCCTTCTGGCGAATCTGAGCCATTGACTTCCACCGCCGGAGACCGCCATGAGCCAGTGCCGCGACGTCCACCCGCCGCCCCAGCGGACGGCATGGTCGACGCCTTCGCGCGATGCAGGCAGCTGCCACGCTTGGGCTCGCAGAAGGTCCTTCGCTGAAACCTCCACGCCGTGCGCGGCGCCGCCCTCGGGGACACGTCCAGGGACGGGAGGGCGCGGAGGGGTGCATTATGCGGCGTCTGCGCTCACCAGCCTGAGGAATGAGCAGCGCCATGACCACGGCCGAGGCCAGTGTGGCTTGCGGAGCGCACTCTACGGCTCGGATTTCGAGTGCTGCACCCGCCATTGCAATGCTCGCTTCAGTGCGCTCTGGTTCATTGCTCCACGTGAAACAATGGCGTGTGCCTCAGCTGGTAAGCTGCCCTTTGATCACTTTGTTGCACCAGTGCTCCGCACTGGTGACTACGACACGTGCCGACCTGCGAAACACGCGGAAAAACTCCGAAATGTTTCACGTGACAATCACTCTTCCAGGAGGCTGCGACGCGGCTGGCACAGCTCCAACGCAGCCTGACGCGCACGCACACCTACGTTGCGGATCGTGCGTGACGACAGTCTGACCGCAGCTCGGCGCCGGAAATGCGCACAGAACGCGGGATGACGGACTCAAAAGTAGTGGTCTCGGGCGGGTGCAGCGGAACTCGCCTCGACCTCCTCCAGAGCTGCACGCTTGTCCGCCATCGTGAGCAGCAATACGCCGGAAGACACATGCAGGCGGTTACGATCCACGCCGATGCGTCTCGACGGCGTTCCACAGCTGGCTGAGGCCACTCCAGGGCGGTGGTACTACGGCCACGAATCGACCATGACCTCGTCGGCGGCGACTGCAGACGTTGTGAGACGTCACGAGGCCGAGGAGCAGACGGACGATCCAATGAAGCGCGATGTCGAGGTCGGCGTGTCAGACATACACTCACTTTTGCGGGGCCTCACGCAGCCGTACCTCTACGGCGCCTCGAGCGTCGACGAGCTCGATTTCGGCTCCCACAGGTCGATCAGTGGCCGGACAGAGCCATAATGCCACTCAATGTTCGGGGCACGGCTGCGACGATCGCTGCGGAATGCTGGCCCTCGCGATGATGACGCCATAGGTTGACGTCCGGCGAGGGTGCGGCACTGAGCGCGCCTCGAGGCATTTCTGGGCGTCACGCGTCGACGCGACGAGGACAGACCAAAGCCACCCATCGCGAGGGCCGGCCGCGGGTTGACAGCCGGCGTCGTCTTCACTCGACGCCACCCTTCAACGTTCTGACGGCAGATGGTGCGCGTGTGCTGAGGGGCGCGGGAACGTTGCGCGCCTCGACGCACGGCAGAATCGCGCATGCTGCGCCTCGATCCCGATCTGACAAAGGCGTTGTTGGTACTCCACGTGACGCTCCCAGATACTCGCCCCTGAGTTTCAGCGGGCTGTACGCCACCCAGTACGAAAGCCCGGCCAGGATGCACGAGCGCACAATCTCCACGCACCGCCAGTGCAACAAAAGAAAATTTCGAGCCCTGGCATGGGACTCGATTCTCCAGCGAAGAGCGAAAACGCGACAAAGCGTCAATCGAGGGAATCGAGTCTGACGCAACACCACACCAATGCGGCCTGCAGATCACTATAACAAGAGGAGCGCGCGGCGCCGCCTGACGCTCCCCACCTGGGGACGCGGTGCGCGATGGCGTGCAGGCCACCGGCCACCGTGGACTCGTCCTCCATGATGGAGGCACCTCGTGGATCTCAACGCGCAGGTGGGTGACGACTGCGCTCCGCCGAGAGGCTCGTCCACCCTCTGATGCTTGCGCACGGCGAGACCACGAGCGCTATTGACCGCCGAGGCGTCGGCTTCGATGCCAAGTGCGCACGAGCTTGCTCTGCGTTCGCAGTGACGGCGCGGGCGGCGACCACGTCCGCCTTGCCGCATGCCGCGCAGCTCCTCGCACCGCGCGCGCCCTGGTGAATGGTGACGTTGTGTCGAGGGCCCAGGTCCTCCACGGCCCATGCGCTTCACCTCGGCACGGCGCGCCATGGGCTCGCAGCCAGGTGCACGCCGAGCTCGGGGCGGCAGGCGGCGATCGCCGTGCCGCGAAACCGGATCCCGAGCCGACGTCCGGGGACCTGACGACCCTGCGGTGTGCGCGAAGTCCAGGACGGCGGCGGAGTTCGACGATGGGCGCGACCAGATGCCGCTCCGGTATGTGTCGCGCAGGGCCGGGAGGCTGCGACTCCCGCCTCTCCTCGAGCATGCGTGCGTGATCAGGCGACCTCCGCAGAGCTGGCCTGAAGAAGGTGCCGCGAGCGGCTCTGCGTATGAGCTCTTCTGGGACGTGAAGGGTCGCCGACACTGGCGACCCTCCTGTCCCGTTCCGGGTTTCTCACTCACCGTCGGTGCCTCGGGAGGATCACCACATCGGCGGTGGGGCTCCCGCCGCCCTCGGACTCAGAGGTGGGGCTCATCGGCACGACCACGCCGGGCACGCTGCGCCCGCGACGTTCATGGCGTCGAGCACGGCGGCTTTCTCGCCGGCAGCACGCGACGCAGACGTCGCCTCGGCATGGGTGATGTCCGGCAGCTCCTTTGCCGCTCTCAGCGCGGAAGCCAGCGATGTCGAGCGCGAGGCGCGAGCGCCTCGCCCTGACCGGTCCGACGGCCCAGACGGGCAGCTCACTGAGGCGCGGGACCTCGCCGCCGTCGCCCACGAGGCGGCTCGCGGCGTCGGCGTTGCCGGCGTGACAATCTCGACTGAGGCACGGCCGCTTTTCGACGTCCGATCTCGACCTCGCCGCTCGAGGTCCTGGCGCGATGCTCAAGCAGCTCTTCCAGGTGGTCGGCGGCGATCAGCCTTCTTCTTCGAGCAGGGTCATTTGTCTGGGTGCCGTTGTCACGTCGCTCGCGACGGTGATCTCCGTGAGGAATGAGCGCTTGCTGGTCTCGGGTTGCCGGCGCGAACCGTGAATCTATGGTGAGATCGCGCGCATGTTGCCGCGGCGGCGTAGTTTCCTGCGGCGCTCGATGCGGCGGCGCTCGATCTCCTCGCGGCACTCAGCGAGCCATGGCCGGCGCCGACTTTGCCGCGTCGGACGCATCCTTGGACGAGGCCTTGGCGGATCGCACGCTCGAGCGCGCGGTCGCGGATCTGCTTCTGGAGCCCGGCGCGCTGGGCGAGGCATCCTGCAGCAGCGAGGCGCTTCTCGACGGCGGGTGAGGCCGTTACATCCACCGCCTGGTCGGCAGCGGTCGATCCTACTTCTGGATGGCCAGGTTGCGTACGACGGGTGACGATTTCGCCGGCGGTCATCGACGCAGAAGTCGGAGGCGACGATGCACGACCTCTGCGCGTGAACGCAGCTCGGCGAGTGCAAAGCTCGTTGAGTTCGAAATCCGACGCGCGGGTCGGATCCGGCGGCAGGCCGAGGGGCGGCGCGCTGCCTACGGTCGTAGTTCTGGCAGTGGGCTGGCATCTCTGAGTAGCCGGCCTCGCGGGGAGGCGAGGCGGCCGGCGCAGGCCGAAACCCGTCGGCACGACCTTGATGGTCCAGAGGGACTGGGCAGCCAGAAGGAGGCGGTCACGGTGGCGGGTGGCGACGCCCATCTGGAAGGAGACGCGCCGGGGAAAGATGAACACTCAGCGCATCTGCCCCATCAGCGGAGCGCTGCGACTGACCATCGGAGTTCTCGCCCATGTCGACTTTATGTTGCAGAGAGAGACGGTCGCGCGGAGACGAGCCTGCAGGACGTACCAGGGACGAGTCGACGGCGATGAAGACGCGTGATCGACGGGCTGGCGGACCTCGCGCGGGGTGTGGAGAAGCGGACGACCGAGCAGCGGTCGCTTGGACGATCCCGGTGGACTACGGACCCCGGTCAGCGGGCCGAGGTGACTCGGTGGACGCCGCGGTAGGTGCGGGATACCGGCGGAGACTCGAGGAGGACCGCGAGTGATGGCGCGGTCCATGCCGAAAAGCGACAGTAGCATCTGCATCGAGCATGCGGTGAGCCGGGAGGCGAAGGGCGAGACCTTTGTGCTTGCGCTGGAGGACCTGGGTCTCTCTTCCATCATCTTCCCGACGGCTGACCTGACTAACTTGCCCTGTTACTTCTCCTGGATCTTGCGCATCTCCAGGGCTGGATGGCCTGCATGGCGCGCGCGAGGAGCGATCTGCTCGAGGATTGCCAGCAAGGATGATGGCGATGCACGCGGGTGAGTACGCACGACGGACAGGACCCACGCCGCACCTGGGAGCCAGGAGGACATTCCGAGCAGCACGAGGTCGTGGATCAGACCACACGTAGGAGATCGCCCACGCGGAAGGGGTGGAGGATTGCGTCGAACATAGTTTTCCTTTTCGCCGTGGCGGGAGCGTGTTTCGTTGTTCATGTAGGTCAGGCCGTGTCGGCTCGGTCAGGTCGTGCTCGGGTCGAGTCCCGTGGGGTCAGGGGCGGACCCGGTTGTCGTGCCAGCCCAATCTCGGTGGATCAGGGTTGGGCTTCCAGCGTCCACGCTCTGAGTACGTGGTCCACTCCCGTGGCTCCAGGGTTTGCATCTGGAGCAACCGCCAAGCCGCGAGGATGGGTCCTTGATGGGGCCGTGGAC
>BNJU01000687.1_pt1 | contig 122280 bp, 157 predicted proteins | sample 8539281 | NCBI WGS metagenome assembly BNJU01 (sample SAMD00202456, study PRJDB9452) | human saliva metagenome | isolation source: human saliva | place: Japan | reverse complement strand
TCAGTTACGTATTAAATGCATTATATTTTTGCAAGACAACTGCACAATTGGGTTTGCATCAGTGGCTTGGTGCCTAATTGAGTTAATTGAAAGTGGGTCTTCTGTTTTCACAAAGCTTGGAAATACAAGGAAAATGATTTAAACTTTCAAGAGATTCAACTATTCAAGTGAGAAATGGCAGGAAAAACTGGCAGAGGTATGCACTAAAATTGCCGAACGTCGAACGCAACTCATTAACGTCTAAACGCAAATTGCAAAAATTATGCTTTCATCTCTGCATGGTATTAGGTATTTCGCTTTTCACCTGCTGATTTTATTACCTTCGTTGTACCGCAATTTGCTGAAAATGTATGGTGAAAACTCTAGCTGAGATTACCCTACATTAACTGCCGTATTATTAGCCATGTCTCAATTCTCTAACATCATTTTGTTTCGTTAATGATTGCCTGCACTTTTCGCTATTTTTATGTTGAAGATGGCATTCAAAACATTCCTCTACGGAAAACTCAGAATGCTACTTAATTGGTCGCATGCCAATCAGCACATCTATTTGCCTTTCTCGTTTAATCAGTTTTAGCCATAACCTGCAATTAATGCTTCAATCCGAGTGCATTAACGCTCATCGTTAAATAGCTTCCTCCCAAAACAACAAAACCTGGCAAACACAACGTACCCAAAAGGTGATATCTGCTACCAACAAGAAGTGCAATAATTTTACAGTGGGTTTCTGCAAGGTTATCCATTTCTCAGAAAAGTGTCAGATAGTCATCCCAATGGAAGCACAACAAATGCTACAGATTGGAGAAAGTGAAAGAAAACTTGCGTTGATGTTGCGTCATATTGCTGATAACTATCAAGAAAAAGCTCAATCATCAAAATTGATTTACTTTCCCAACTTTTAGAGCCTTTTAATGATGCTCATCATTGGTAGTTTAATCGGTATTATGATGATGGGCATGTATCTGCCGATCATATGGGATCCGTAATCCAATGATGATATTAGCCTTTTTCTTATTGGGTGGTTTAGCGGGTATCTGTTTGTTTGGCTTTATATTGATCGTTTTTATCCTCAATCTCAACAACAAGAAATTTATCAGAACTATATCGAACTCCTTATCCTGAAAATAAATCTTATTTTTCCATAGCGAAAAAGCAGAGATTCAATCTCAAAAGGTGGTACATATTTGTCTTTATAGGGTTTGGACTCTGTTTTGCTGCACTCTGTTATTTTCTTCAGGATGAATTATTTACTTTATGGCTCGCGATTACGCTTAGTCTACTTTTTGTTATCAGTTGGGCTAGACTGGCATTATCAACTGATTTCACCTACACCTTGCCTGCTTTTTATTTTTCCTGGGTTTATTCGGCGACATCAAGAATTTTCAATTTGACGCTTCTCAAAGTTTAGAAAGTGCGGTTAGTTTTTCAATGTTTTTATATATCTATCATTTGTCTAAATGGTTTTATAAGAAGGAAGCGTTAGGCCGTATGGCGATTATTGGCTCGCTTTTAGGAATCGGCAGCTTATCTCACCATCGCACACTTACCACTTTTCTCTGTCCCATTGCCTGTCTATTAGGCATAATGGCTTATTGATTTCGTCAAACCCGTTTTACCTTTCGCACCCTTTCTTTGCTTATCGTTAATCATCACCAGTGCAATCAACCCTATAAATGTACACATATTGGGCAACATTGAAAAGTATTAAGGTTTAGGGATAGATCAAAACATCCCCTCTAAATCAGCAGCAAGGAACATCATGACTTATAGTGGGCCTCACTGGCGGCATCGGTAGTGGAAAAAGCACGATTGCAAATCTCTTTTGTTGAACTTGGTGTCCCCATTGTTGATGCTGATATTGTGGCAAGAGAAGTGGTTAAAAAAGGCTCGCCGCTACTTGCTCAAATTGCTGAGCACTTTGGTAAATCGATTTTGACTGAAGAAGGCGAATTAAATCGGGCTGAGCTACGAAAAGTATTTGCAGAGATATGATGACCGGCTCAATCATTTATTACATCCCGCTATTCGCGAAAGAATGTTGTCCAGTTAAACACTCAGACTGCTCCTTATACGTTATTTGTCGTCCCATGACTCATTGAAAATAAGCTCACCACGCTTTGCGACCGCATACTTGTTGTCGATGTTAAACCCGAAACTCAGCTGGCTCGTGCGTCATCGAGAGATCATAATAATATTCAGCACCATTCGCCATTGTGATGCACAAGTCAGCCGGAAGAAAGATTAAAATGGCAGATGATATCATTTCAATGATGCAAAAATTGCCAGAACTTACCGCACTTAAACAGTGCTAGAATTGCACCAATTTTATTTATGAATCGAGAAAGAAAATGTCTGATGAAATTCGAAGTTCCTCGTCCGACATGCCAAAAGCCCGTACCTTGACACAGGAAAGCCAATTTCGCCCTTTTGAAGCACTTTGCCAACTCCATTGATTTAGGGAATGGGCTGCGAAGAAAAAGCCATTCCAAGTGACACAGCAGATTTTACGCATGGATCCCAATCTCAGTGATGAATGGAGTATCAAATGAGTCTTCAGTCATCACGACAATGGTGAGCAGGGAGAGTTTTTCACTCGATGAGCAAGGAAGAAAATCGCGAAACTCACCTATTTTTATGAAACACCCGATACCATTAATGCTAATCACACGTTTGTTGGATGATTCTCTCGAGGACAAGGTGTGGCAGACAAACCTCTATCAGCTCTTAATTCATTTTATCCAGGCTAAAAAGCTCACATTGCACCCAACTTGTAGCTTATATTGCAAGAAAATGAACGAACCTAATCTAGCTCAACTCATGCTTAATCCTACTAATAAGCGTGTCATTTTTAAGGATATTTTTCCGACTTCAGTGCTATCCTTTAGCCCCATTTATTTCTGAGAACCATTATTTATTATGCAAGAAAATTATGTAAGTCAGCAGCGATTTGCTGATCTTCCATTACATCCTATCGTACAGCCCCTACAAGACAAGGGATTTGAATATTGCACCCTATTCAAGCGTTATCATTACCATCACCTTTACAAGGAAAGATGTTGCTGCAGCACAAACCGGTACCGGGTAAAACAATGGCATTTTTAATCGGCAACATTTCATCACTTATTGACGCATCAACCTGATTTTGACTACTAATCAACTCGCTGCATTAATTCTTGCTCCAACCCGTGAACTGGCTGTACAAATTAATCATGATGCAGAATTATTAGCCAAAACAAGTGGATTACGAACCGCACTTGCTTATGGTGGATGACTATGATAAACAACTCAAGGCGATTGAGCCGGTGTGGATATTTTAAGGTGGTACCACTGGTCGTGGATTGACTCATGTGAAACAAGGGCATTATCTCGTTTAGATGATATTCAAGTTGTGGTACTAGATGAAGCGGATCAGCTGTCTGATTTAGGTTTCATTCGTGATATTCGTTATTTATTACGCAAATGTCCTTCTCCGCAAGAACGCCTCCACCATGCTCTTTTTCTGCAACGCTCTCTTACAAAGTGCGAGAACTTGCCTTTCGAAGATAGGAATTTCCCCAGAATACATCGAAATTGAACCAGAGACAAAAACGGGCATCGAATCAAAGAGGAAACTGCTTCTATCCATCAAATGAAGATAAAATCCCCTCTTACTCACGTTAATGGAAGAGGAAATGGCCCGAGCGCTGCATTGTCTTTTGCAAAATACTAAACATAAATGTGAAGAAATTAGATATTTAGCGCGCAGATGGTCATCGAGGGATTGCTCACGGGGATGTAGCACAGAAAAACGTCTTTCATTGCTCAAACACTTTTACTGATGGTGAGACTCGATATTCGTTGCAACCGATGTTTGCACGTGGGTTACATATTTCGGGACGTGACTCATGTCTTAACTTTGATTCACCTGATGATCGAGAAGATTACGTTCACCGTATTGGCTCGTACTGGTCGAGCGCAGTGAGTGTGTCTATCAGCTTTGCTTGTGAAGAATATGCGATGAATTTACCAGCAATTGAAGAATACATTGGGTCATTCTATTCCGGTCAGCCAATATGACCCGAATTCATTGATTAGTGATATTCCAAAACTCATCGTTTAAAAACGCAATCCCTACGCCCTCAAAACGAGAAATACTGACGAGAAAAACAAACTACCGTCGTAAAATTCAAAAGAAAAGCTGATGAATCTCTTCATCAGCTTTTTTTCTGATTAATGCAATCCGACTCTTCGACGTGCAGTACGCATCAATAAGAATACCCATGGCCATAACACACCTGATGCGATGGCACCAAAGATTTCCTGCCAGTTAAAAAATGCCCCATGTAAAGAGAATTCAACCAAGAAAATAGCCACTCGAATCGCAAAAACAAAAAGAAGTACCAATAAACTTTGAAAACCAAAGAGAAAGGTTGCGCAAAATTAAGTAATATTTGGAAACAAAATAGAAGGCGACAGAAAGCACCAGTGCATGAACCCCAAGAATAGAGCCTAGCACAATATCCCATAAAACCCCGAGTAAAAATGCCCAACCAATGCTTACTCTATCAGGTAAACGCAAGGGTCCAGTAAAGCAAAGACTAAAATCAACCAAGACGGTTTAAAAGCTTGAAAGCCTGCTGGCCATGGGTGCTAATTCCATAATTAATGCCACAACAAAGAAGCATAAAATGGTCGCCCATTGAAAAATAAAACGCCCTTGCATTAGTCTTCATCCCTATGTTCTTGTTGATCTGGAGAAACTGGGTTCCTCTTGTTGAGGCATTGTGGTTGGAATTTCAGGATCCACGATTTCTTTTCCTGTATGCGGTTGAGTGCTATCCGCTTGGTCATCCGTAATTTTGGTTTTACTCACAGAATGTGTCGCTTCATGGGCTTGGCTTTCTAAACGTTGCTGTACTAAACGACGCACTTCTTCTGGTGACATGGACTTCACTTTCGACATATCAAGATTACTCGGCCAGAGTAAAAGCAAATAACGTAAACGATCTAATTCAGCTAAAGGTTTCGCTTTCACTGTTGCAAAATAATTAGAACCATCACGAGACACACTTTGTACGACTGCCACCGGATAGCCTTCTACAAAAGCGACCGCCTAAACCGGAAGTCACCAATAAATCGCCTTTTTCAATATCCACGGAACGAGGCACATTATCTAAGGTAAGTTCATCAGAGTGTCCTGTACCACTCGCGATCACGCGTACATCATTACGTAAAACTTGCACTGGTATAGAATGGGTTATATCCGTTAAAAGCAAAACTCGACTGGTGTTCTCACCCACAGATATAATCTGACCAATCATTCCTTTTTCATCAATCACAGGCTGACCAACATATGCACCATCACGTTCACCTTGATTAATCACCACTTGCTGACGATAAACATCAGTTTCAGCAGTGAGTACTTCAGCAATCTTGTATTCATCGGTCCGTAAAGGCGAATTAAGCAGTAAACGAAGACGTTGGTTTTTCTACCTTTGAGTTGATCCAATAATAAAAGATCAGCATTTTTCTCACGCAATTGCTCACGCAATACTTTATTTTCAATAAGCAGTTTATTGGTATCCACCAAGTAGCTTGATACACCATCTAGAACTGTTCTTGGCCCATTCGCAAGGTAATACAATCCTCCAACGGCAGTTTCCATCACACTACGCGCTTTCGTCATTGATGAAGTTTGTCCATCAACTAAAATGAGTGTCATCGAAGCAATCACCGCTAATGCGAGTCGGATACCTAATGGTGGTGCTTTACCAAAAATGGGTTTCATTCACTGTCCTAGGGTTGAAAGGAAAAGTGCGGTCAAAAAATCAGACGAATTAAAAACGCCGATTTTTCTGACCGCACTTTTAGAGATTAAATTTCGTCGCTAAAAATATCGCCGCCGTGCATATCGATCAGTTTCGATTGCTTCACCGCCGCCACGAGCCACACAAGTTAATGGTTCTTCTGCGATGATTGCCGGTACGCCACATTCTTTTGATAACAATACATCAATGTTGCGTAATAAGGCACCACCACCCGTTAACACCATACCACGTTCAAAAATATCTGCGGCGTGTTCTGGTTGGCATTCTTCAAGCGCTGTACGCACCGCTGCAACAATACCATTTAATGGTTGTTGAAGAGCTTCTTGTATATCACGAGAGGTTAATTTGAATGAACGAGGCGCACCTTCTGCAAGATTGTGACCGTGCACTTCCATTTCTAAAATTTCATCACCTTCTTGAATGTAAGCTGAACCAATTTCGTGTTTGATACGCTCTGCAGTTGGTTCACCAATCACAGAACCAAAAGTACGACGAACATAAGAGATGATTGCTTCATCAAAACGGTCACCACCGATACGTACCGAAGATGAGTACACGATACCGTTTAAAGAAATCACTGCCACTTCAGTGGTACCACCACCGATATCAATGACCATTGAACCGATCGCTGTCGAAACCGGCAAGTTTGCACCGATTGCAGCCGCCATTGGCTCTTCAATTAAATAGACTTCACGCGCACCTGCACCTAATGCTGATTCTTTGATTGCACGACGTTCAACTTGAGTTGCACCAGCCGGTACACAAACGAGCACACGCGGGCTAGGACGCATAAGTTACCGCTATGTACTTGTTTAATAAAATATTGCAACATTTTTCTCAGTTACAGAGAAATCTGCGATTACACCATCTTTCATCGGACGAATAGCCACAATGCTTTTTGGGTGTACGACCAAGCATTTGTTTTTGCTTTTTACCCTACTGCCGCAATGCTTTTGTATGCGCCCATACGGTCTTGACGAATTGCCACTACTGAAGGGCTCATCCAGTACGATACCTGGCCTTTCACGTAAATTAATGTATTTTGCTGTACCTAGATCGATAGAAAGATCGTTTGAAAATAAACCACGAATTTTTGAATAACATAAGAATTCCGTCATTAGTTTGGTGAAAAATTACTCATTTCTGAGCATAGAAAAATTGTGCTAAATGTACCAAAAATCGAGCTTTTGATAACAGGGATTTTTGCCTTGATCCTCTACATCTACCTCGCTATTTTTCTAACAAGGCAAGTGCGGTCAATTTTAGCGTGTTTTTATACCTGATTTCGGTCAGTGAATCGCCACTCACGTTACCTAAAATCATCAATTGTTGCTGATGGAAAGCTTGTAAGGTTGAACGATGCCCCACGCTAATAACCGCTGTATGAGGTAAAGCGTTCTTTTTAACAGACGATACATCGTATCTTCTAAGCCTTCATCCATACTCGCCGTGGCTTCGTCCAGGAATGCGACTTTGGCTTATGTAATAGCAAACGAGCGAAAAGCCAAACGTTGTTGCTCACCGAGCGAAAGAATACGTGTCCAATCTTGCTCTTGATTCTAAACGATCTCTGTAAATGCCCTAAAGACACTTGTTTTAATACCTCAATCATCTCATCACGATTAAAGGCCTTTTCTTCATTCGGATAAGCCAGTGCAGTTAACAAACTACCTTGTGGTAAATAAGGTTTTTGCGATAAGAAAAGCTGATGAGTAGGACAACACACATCTCCTTCAGAATACGCTCAAAGCCCCTGCCACAGTTCTCAACAACGTAGTTTTTACCCCACAGCCTGAATTACCTTGAATTAATAGGGTTGAACCTTTGGCAGCATCAAATTTAAATTCTCAACTGTTTTTCCAAATGGATTACTGATGCTTAACCTTAAAGATCACGTCAGTTTCATGTTCGTGTAAATGCGACGTAGATTGACGATTTGCCATATCAATCGCATAACTAAAGCCTGTTAAACGATCTAATGTGGCTTTACATCCGGCAAAACCATCGTAAGAATTACGGAAGAACGAAAGATTTGAATGCAACTTTACCAAATACTTGTAGCGTTTGCATCAGATCGCCGAGTTTAATTTGCTTCTGAAATAACGTCCCACTTGAATGAGCAAAGGGAAACACCACGGAAACTTGCTAACCACTAGGTTAAAACCAGAGAAATTTTAAGGTTCGATAAACAATATCCCACATGTTATTGATCACTGCTCCGAATTGTTTATAAAGTTGGCTACTTTCAACTTTCTCTCACCCGCATAAAATGCCACACTTTCCGCATATTCTTTGATACGAATTAAAGAATAACGATAGTTAGCGTTTAAGCGTTCGTTGACGAAATTCAACATAATTAACGGACGTCCTAAACGGAATGCAATCGCGGTAGTGATAATCACATAAGCAAACACCAAGAACACCATCATGCGTGGAATTTCAGTACCAAATACCATCATTGGTCCCTGCTAATCCCTCACAATAAGATCGTAAGAAATCATCGAGGTGACAGCATCAATCACACCAGTACTTAAAGAGAGCGTGGTTCGCACATAGGATTGCACATCTTGTTGAATATGTTGATCGGGGGTTATTCCAAGTTAGCGGAAACATACTGCGTTTTATAGTACGCGCGATTATTCATCCATTTATCGACTAACTGACCATTCAACCATTCGATCCAATCAATAGAAAAAGCGTTGCTCTAAATAATAGCTAAGCAATGCGGCAATCGACTGAGCTTGTCGCAATCACACAAAATCAGCACCATTTGATCCCAAAACACAGGTTCATTAAATTCTGTAAGGATGTGTACATATTGTTATACCACTCGAATGCACCAAGTTAATACGCACACCGACCAATGTCATCGCCACAATTAACAAGAAAAAATAGCAAAGGTTTAATACTTCTGACGTGGTGAAAGATACCCACCCGCAAATTGCCAAAATTGTTTTACCCCAGTGGGTAAAACGGACTAATAAGAAAATACCAAAGCTAAACACAACAGCCGTCATCGCTAATGTTTTTACTATCCATAAAAGCGAATTAATGGCCTCTTGAGCGTAATCCATAATCAACCTATAAAATCAAAAAGTGCGGTCATTTTTAGGCGGTGTTTATTTTAACAAGAAAAATGTGATGGAGATAACATTTTTGACTTTGTCTACAAGCGGGTAAGAAATCAAATTGATATAATCCAAAAATAGTTAAATTTTTAATAAATTAGAGGTCGGTATGAGTGAAACTGCGATTACCATTAGTTTGCTTGCCCTCGTTGCCGTGATTGGCCTATGGATTGGGCATTTTAAAATTAAAGGTGTGGGACTGGGTATTGGGGCTGTGCTATTTGGGGGGATTTTAGTTGCCCATTTTACCACCCAATATGGCATTAAATTAGATAGCCATACATTACATTTTGTGCAAGAGTTCGGCTTAATTCTGTTTGTTTATACGATTGGTATTCAAGTGGGGCCGGGCTTTTTTGCTTCCTTACGACAATCGGGATTAACCTTAAATGGGTTAGGGATCTTAATTGTTGCTCTCGGTGCAGTTAGTGACGATTCTATTTATAAGTTTGCGGATATTCCTCTGATGTCGCACTTGGTATTTACTCCGGTGCGGTAACAAATACCCCATCTCTCGGTGCAGGGTCAGCAAATTCTTTTCTGAATTAGGGATGTCGCAAACGACATCTCAACATGGGATGGCCTATGATGGCTTATCCTTTTGGAATTTGTGGCATTTTACTTTCTAGTGGCTTATTCGTCTTTTCTTTAAAAATTAAAGTGGATGAAGAAGCAGCAAATTTTGAAAAAGAAAGTGGTCATGACAAAGAAGCACTCAAAAAGCATGTCTCTGAAAGTCACCAATACCAATCTCAAACGGTATCCATTTGATTGAGATTCCAGGTTTTGATGATGAAGATGTTGTGTGCTCTCGCTTGAAAACGAGGTGAGATTAGTCATTGTGCCAAAAGCGGATACCGATGTTCAACTTGGGCGATATTTTTGACATTTGGTCGGTAATCCTGAAGGCTTGAAAAATGCATCTTTATTATCGGGGAAGAAGTAGATATCCCAGTCGCAAGCTTGAGTGGCGAAATTCGTTCTGAACGCGTGGTCGTTACCAATGAAAAGTATTGGAAAACAAATTCGTCATCTTGGCATTCATCAAAAATATGGTGTGGTCATTTCACGTTTAAACCGTGCAGGTGTGGAATTGGTACCAACTGCCCATACCACCCTTCAATTCGGTGACGTATTACACATGGTTGGGTAAAACCGACATTCTCAACCAAGCCATTTCAGTTATCGGGAACGCTAAACAAAAACTGCTACAAGTGCAAATGTTACCGGTATTTATTGGGATTGGCTTAGGGGTAGTTACTCGGACTCCATTCCTTTTCTACATTCCTGGTTTCCCAGTGGCATTAAAATTAGGCTAGCTAGCGGGACCATTAGTCGTCGCGTTAATCCTAGCTCGAATTGGCTCTATCGGTAAACTCTATTGGTTTTATGCCACTGAGCTGCTAACTTAGCATTTACGAGAAATTGGCATTGTGCTCTTCCTTGCTGTAGTGGGTTTAAAATCTGGATGGTAGCTTTGTAGACACGCCCACCAATGGTTCTGGTCTTGAATGGATGGGCTACGGTATTTTTTATCACACTCGTACCATTAATGATTGTAGGGTGTCTATTGCACGTTTATAAAATTAAATTATCTTTCACTTTGTGGTTTGTTAGCAGGGTTCGATGACGGATCCTCCAGCGCTTGCTTTTTCGCAAACGAACTGAAAAGAAGGGAAGTAGCTGCATCCCTCTCCTACGCGACAGTCTATCCGCTCACCATGTTCTTGCGGATCATTTCACCGCAATTGTTAGCGATTCTTTTATGGGTTTAATACCTTTTCAAACTTGGGGCAGACTACCACTGCCCCAATGTTTATGCTAAGCACTGTTACGACCATAAAACAATTCAAATAAAATCAGCCCTCAAGCCTACCCCTTTTCTCATTCAATGATAGAATTCATCGCTTTTATTTAAATAGGAAAAGAAATGTCATTAGTTGAATTTGTAATTGATAAACTCGATGATTTAAAAGGCACCGAAATTGTGCATTTTGATGTAAAAAGGCAAATCATCGATTACTGAAAATATGATTATTTGTACTGGTACATCTAGCCGCCAAGTGTCTGCTATGGCAGATAACCCTTATTGCAGAATGTAAAAAGCGGGTTATGAAACCTTTGGTGAAGAAGGTCGTAATACAGCTGATTGGATCGTGGTCGATCTCGGTCAAACCATCGTACACATTATGCAACGTGATGCGCGGAGATGTATCAGTTAGAAAAACTTTGGGCATAAAGTGCGGTCAATTTTGACTGTCTTTGAAAAGGAAAAGGATGAAAAATCACATTAATTGCAGTAGGCACAAAAATGCCAGCTTGGGTGACAACTGATTTGAAGAATACCAACGTCGTTTTCCTAAAGATATGCCTTTTGAACTCATTGAAATTCCCTGCAGGAAAGCGTGGAAAAATGCGGATATTAAACGCATCTTAGAGCAAGAAGGCAAAAGCGATGCTAGCTGCTTGCGGAAAAGGGCAAAGTGGTGACATTAGATATCCCAGGCAAACCTTGGACAACACCACAGCTTGCTAGAGCAACTAGAAGGCTGAAAAATGATGGTCGTGATGTGCTTGCTTATTGGCGGGCCGGAAGGCTTTATCCCCTGAGTGCAAAAGCTGCGGCGGAACAAAGCTGGTCACTTTCTCCGCTCACAATGCCACATCCATTAGTGCGTGTTGTAGTGGCAGAAAGCTTATACCGCGCCTGGTCGCTAACCACAAATCATCCTTATCACAGAGAATAACGCGTTACATTACCGATGAATTTAAAGAAATTCTTTGCTGCCCCAACCAACGAACCGATCCGCGATAAAAAAGCGGAGCGGAACTTGTTTTGCGCGTCGAACATTGGTAGCATTCATCGGTATTTTGGCCCTTAGTGGCGTATTATTTGCCAATATTTACCACCTTCAGGTGGTGAGTTACGAAACGTATCAAACTCGCTCTAACGGCAACCGCATTAAATTACTTCCATTACCTCCTACTCGCGGATTGATTTATGACCGTTACGGTGAATTACTGGCAGAAAACCTCACCTTTTTCGGTTTATATATCGTGCCGGAAAAACTGAAAATTTAGACCGCACTTTTGAAGAATTGCGATATGTTGTAGGGCTCACTGATGAAGACATTGAGCATTTCAAAAAGAACGTCGTCGCGGTACACGTTATACGCCGATTTTACTCAAACCAAGCTTAACGGAAGAACAAATTGCCCGTTTTGCGGTAAACCAGTATAAATATCCAAGCCTTGATGTTCGTCCTTATTTCAAACGAAATTACCTGTATGGCGAAGCCATGACTCACATTTTAGGTTATGTGGGACGCATTAATGACCGAGATGTTGAACGCCTAAAAAAAGAAGAGAAATTTGCTAACTACTCAGGTTCCACAGATATGGGGAAATTGGGTATTGAGCGTTATTACGAAGAACAACTTCACGGTACGACGGGTTTTGAAGAAGTGGAAATCAATAACCGCGGAAAAGTTATCCGTAAATTACGTGAGCAACCAGCCACAGCGGGCAAAAGTATTCATCTGACGATCGATTTAGCCTTGCAACGCTATATTATGTCATTACTTTCAGGGCAAAAAGGTGCAGTTGTCGTGCTTGATCCGAAAGATAACAGCGTGTTAGCGATGGTTTCCACACCGAGTTATGACAATAATTTATTCGTAGATGGGATTTCCGCTAGCGATTACAAACGCTTATTAAACGACCCTGCTCGCCCACTTTACAGTCGTGCAACACAAGGGGTCTATCCACCAGCCTCTACGGTAAAACCATTTGTTGCTGTTGCAGCATTAACGGAAGGGGTGATTACGCCTCATACTACCATTTTCGACCCGGGTTACTGGATACTTCCAAACTCGACAAAGCGCTTCCGAGATTGGAAAAAATCAGGGCATGGTTATACGGATTTAAACAAAGCCATTACATGAATCATCGGATACCTTCTTCTATCAAACTGCCTTTAATTTAGGTATTGATCGTTTCTCCATGTGGATGAAACGCTTTGGTTTTGGTATGCCGACAGGTATTGAAATCCAAGAAGAAGCTGCAGCCAATATGCCGAGTAAAGAATGGAAACAAAAACGTTATAAAAAACCTTGGGTACAAGGCGATACGATCTCAGTGGGGATTGGACAAGGTTATTGGACGGCTACGCCATTACAAGTGGCAAAAGCCACCTCTATCGTGGTTAATAACGGGAAAAAATCCATACGCCTCATTTAATGAAATCAGTGGAAGGCTCCATCATTGAGCCCTATCAAGACCCGCTTTTATATGAGGATATTACTGATCCGAAACAAGCTTTATTGGGATGCGGCTAAACGCGGGATGTTTAACGTGGTGAATTCGGGTGCAGGAACAGGACGAAAAGCCTTTGTCGGCACCAATTACCATGTAGCAGGGAAAATCCGGTACTGCACAGGTTTTCAGCTTAAAAGAAAACCAAAAATATAATGCAGCAGGATTGAAAAAAGAACTGCATGACCATGCTTGGTTCACTGCTTATGCACCTTACGAAGATCCGAAATTAGTTGTCACGATTATTTTAGAAAATGCAGGTGGCGGCTCAAGTAATGCCGCGCCAATTGTACGTCAAATTATGGATTTCTACCTAAATAAACGCTTGCCGCAAATTGAACGTCAACAAAATGCTGAAAAAGAAAAGATGACGGACCAAACTGAGTTAGACGCACCATACGCAAGAACCCCAACCAAGTGAGAATGAATAATGGAAGAAAAAGTGCCTTTATGCTTGCGATTATGGCAACGCTTACATATTGATTTCTTATTATTTATTGGTTTAGCTGCCATTACTGCCTATGGTATGCTTGTGCTTTATAGTGCATCTGGTGCCAGTGAAGTCATGTTCCAAAACCGTATCATTCAGGTCATATTAGGTTTTGTTGTCATGATGATTATGGCACAACTTCCCCCTAAATTTTATCAGCGTCTCGCCCCTTATTTATATTTGATTGGCTTTATTATGCTGATTTTAGTTGATGCCTTCGGTACAACCAGTAAAGGGGCACAACGTTGGTTAGATCTTGGTTTTATTCGCTTTCAGCCGTCTGAAATTGTCAAACTCGCGGTACCATTAATGGTGGCCGTATATTTAGGTAACCGTCCATTACCACCCTAAAATGAGCGAAACCTTTATTGCTATCGCCATGATTATGGTGCCAACTTTACTTGTAGCCATTCAACCAGACTTAGGAACATCAATTCTGGTTAGTGCATCGGGCTTATTCGTGGTATTCTTAGCAGGGATGAGTTGGTGGCTTATTCTTGCTGCGGTAGTTGGCTTAGCGGCATTTATTCCTATCATGTGGATGTATTTAATGCATGACTACCAACGCATGCGTGTATTAACTTTACTTGACCCAGAGAAAGATCCGCTTGGGGCGGGTTACCACATTTTGCAATCCAAAATTGCCATCGGTTCAGGCGGTATGTCAGGCAAAGGATGGATGCAAGGGACACAATCCCAATTAGAATTTTTGCCTGAACCACACACTGATTTTATTTTTGCCGTGATGAGTGAAGAACATGGAATGGTCGGCTTTCTTATTCTGATGGCAATTTATTTGTTTATTATTATCCGTGGCTTAATAATTGCAGTGAATGCAGAAACCTCTTTTGGGCGTATTCTTGCCGGTGCAACCACGCTGATTTTCTTTGTTTATGTCTTCGTGAATATCGGTATGGTGAGTGGTATTTTTGCCTGTTGTGGGGTGCCTTTTACCACTCTTTAGCTACGGCGGTACTTCATATGTAGCCATTATGGCAAGCTTTGGTTTAGTGATGTCCATTCATACTCACAAACCACGCTTTTATGAAAGGGAACTAATTTCCTTTTTGGCTTTCTTATAAAGAGCACCGATAATCTTGAAAGTAATAAGTATGACATTAAAAAACATCTTAAAAACGACCGCACTTTTCACCTTGATAAGCAGCTCAAGTTTCTCTGCTTTTGCCGATACTCAAAAAATGTATGGTATTCAAGGGGATTCACTGTCGATTACCACGACCGTTCAAGCGCCACAAAGCTATGAAGTGAATGGTAAAACATACACCACACAAGGTGATGAAGCGAAATCCTATTCAAAAGAAGGGACAGCAAGTTATTACCACCATAAATTTAATGGCCGTAAAACAGCCAATGGTGAACGCTATAATTCGGCACTGTTCACCGCTGCGCATAAAACGTTGCCTTTAAACTCTTATGCAGTCGTCACAAACTTACATAATAATCGTAAAGTGATTGTACGAATTAATGATCGCGGTCCATTTAGTGAGAAACGTATTATTGACTTATCCCATTCTGCTGCGAAAGAATTGGGTCTTATTGCTCGTGGTACAGGGCAAGTAAGAATTGAAGCGTTACATGTGGATCATAAAGGTCAAATTTCAGGTGCGGGAGCAAAAACACTCGCCAAGCATGCTAAAACGCAAGAAGCCAGTGATCGTTTAGTTATCGATAAAAATAACGAAAAAAAAAATCAAAACTTAGACAGCACAAACGATGCAAAAACTGTCTTCAAGCTAAAACTACTCGCTCTGTCGTCAAAAAATCAAGCAGAAAGCATCATCACAAAAGCTCGCGTTAGACGACATCAAAACCGAAATTAACCAAAATGGACGAAACTACGAAATCCATTTTGGCCCGTTAGCGGATCAAGCTGGATATTAATCAATTAAAAACAAAATTACAAAAACGATCAATGGGCAACCCGTAATCGTTTATACTTATAAAAACCAATACGCTATTAAAGGAAATGCTATGTTAAAACAATCTGCAAAATTGAAAAAAATTGTTCTATTCTCGGGATTAATGGCTGCCTCAACATTCGCTGCAGCTGAAGATCTTCAATACGGTATCGCAGTACCGGAAGTGAATGCGCAAACCTATGTTTTAATGGATTACAATTCTGGTGCGGTACTTGCATCACTTAACCCAGACCAACGCCAATACCCTGCTTCATTAACTAAAATGATGACTAGCTATGTAGTGGGTGCCGCATTAAAACAAGGCAAAATTCATAATGAAGATATGGTCACCATTGGCGAAAGTGCTTGGGGGAGAAACTTTCCAGATTCTTCAAAAATGTTCTTAAATTTAAATCAACAAGTATCCGTTGGTGATTTAAACAAAGGGATTATCATTGTTTCAGGTAATGATGCTTGTGTCGCAGTGGCGAACATATTTCTGGTACCGTGGCTAACTTCGTTGATACCATGAATAAATACGTTCAACAATTTGGCTTAAAAAATACCAACTTCACGACTCCACACGGTTTAGACGATCCAAACCAATATTCAACTGCTCGTGATATGGCGATTATTGCTGCACATATTATTCGTGATTTACCTGAAGAATATAAAATCTACGCAGAAAAAGACTTCACCTTTAACAAAATCAAACAACCTAACCGTAACGGCTTACTATGGGACAAAACCATTAATGTGGATGGTATGAAAACTGGTCACACTAGCCAAGCAGGTTATAACCTTGTCGCATCGGCAACAAGTCCAAATAATATGCGTTTGATTTCTGTTGTGATGGGCGTACCAACCTATAAAGGTCGTGAAGTAGAAAGCAAAAAGCTCTTACAATGGGGTTTTGCTAACTTTGAAACATTAAAAAGCCCACAAAGCCAATGAAAAAATTTCAACACAATCGGTTTACTACGGTGATAAAGGTGAAGTTCAACTTGGTTTATTACAAGATGGCTTTATTACAGTGCCAAAAGGCAAACAAGCAGACTTAAAAGCACGTTACGAATTAGATAACAAATACTTACAAGCACCTTTAACAAAAGGTCAGGTTGTTGGTAAAATCGTTTATCAACTAGATGGCAAGGATGTGGCAATTGTTAATCTTCAAGCATTAGAAGACGTGCAAGAAGGTGGTTTCTTAGGTAAAGGTTGGGACTGGTTAGTGTTAACAATCAAAGGATTATTTGATTAAAGGCCTTGAAAATTAACCGCACTTCCCCATTTATATCACATCAATAAATTCGTAAGGTGTGTGAATTTAACTGATTCATGCACCTTACTCTTAAATAAGGATGCAACATGACAACCGAAAATGATTATGAAAAACTAAAAGAGTTAATGGAATTCTCGCTGCAATGACATTTAAAAGTCGCAGGTGTTAACCGTGAAGGCTTTAGCGCAAGACATCGTTGCGGTGATACAAAAAAATATTTACCGGGTGATTATATTCCAAAGGAAAAACGCAGCAGCAAAGGAACCTATAATTCAGTTTCAATTGATATCGTGGCACAAAACTTTGAGCAAGTAGAAACCCTTTACAAAGAGCTTGCTAAAGTTGAAGGTGTCAAAATGGTTATCTAAGATGAACAAAACAGATTTAATTGTCCGTCAATTAGGATTACAAGATTATCAAGAGATCTGGCACAAAATGCAGGAATTCACCGATAATCGAAATGCAGAAACAACTGATGAAATTTGGCTTGTCGAGCATCACCCTGTTTTCACACAAGGCCAAGCCGGCAAACCGGAACACTTATTACAAAGCAGTAATATACCTGTTGTTCAATCAGATCGCGGCGGTCAAATTACTTATCATGGTCCAGGTCAGCAGGTGATGTATGTGCTCATTGATATTAAACGTCATGAACATTTAAATGTCCGTCAATTAGTGACCGCACTTGAACAATCTGTCGTGGAAACCCTCGCAGACTATGGCATTGAAGGTTATCCAAAACCTGATGCACCAGGCGTATATATTGACGGCAAAAAAATCTGTTCATTAGGCTTACGTATCCGTAAAGGCTGTTCTTTCCACGGTTTGGCATTTAATATCAATATGGATCTCAACCCTTTCCATTATATTAATCCTTGTGGCTATGCAGGGCTTGAAATGTGTCAGCTTGCTGACTTTATTGGTAAAGAAGAGGCTACACTTGACAAGGTTTCCCAAAATTAATTAAACACTTTGCCGAACTTTTTGGGCTATAATGTTACAAATTTATAACATTCACTTTTATAACACATTTAAAAATGCCTGAATCAGGCATTTTTCTTTAGGAAAGAACAATGTCAACGCCTTTTTAAAATGGAACGCGGTGTGAAAATACCGCGATGCAGCCAAAAACATCAATTATCCCTGTTAAAAATATCGATCCTGACCAAGAATTATTGAAAAAGCCGGAATGGATGAAAGATCAAATTGCCGTCTAGCTCATTAAAGATCGAAACGATTAAAAACGGGATGCGTCGTCATGGCTACATTCTGTATGCGAAGAAGCTTCTTGTCCCAAATTTACACGAGTGCTTTTAACCATGGCACGGCAACCTTTATGATTTTAGGGCAATTTGTACTCGTCGTTGCCCTTTTCTGTGATGTTGCACATGGTAAAACCCTTACCGCCCTGATCCAGATGAACCACGTAAATTAGCTGAAACCATCCAAGATATGAAGTTGAAAATATGTGGTGATTACCTCTGTAGACCGCGATGATTTACCTGATCGTGGTGCAGGTCATTTTGCTGAATGTATAAAAGAAGTCGTGCATTAAATCCCTGGTATTAAAATTGAGATTTTTAGTGCCTGATTTCCGTGGACGTATTACTCAAGCCTTTAGAAAAATTAAAAGACAATCCACCGGATGTGTTCAACCACAACTTGGAAAAATGTGCCACGTTTGTATAAAGAAATTCGTCCGGGTGCTGATTATCAGTGGTCTTTGAAAATTACTTCATGATTTCAAAGAAATGTTCCCAAACATCCCAACTAAATCAGGCTTTAATGGTTGGATTAGGGTGAAACCAATGAAGAAATTCTTGAAGTGATGGAAGACTTACGTGCAAACGATGTCACCATGCTACACTGGGCTCAATATCTCCAACCAAGTCGCCATCACTTACCGGTTGCACGCCATGTGCCACCAGCCGAATTTGATGAGTTCCGTGATAAAGCCAACGCAATGGGCTTTGAACACGCAGCTATGGCCCATTTGTTCGCTCTTCCTACCATGCTGATTTACAAGCGCGGTGGATTAGTGAAGTAATCAAAAACAGATAAAAATGACCGCACATTGAATCTCAAGTGCGGTCATTTTTATGTCATCCTTTCAACTAGTCAGTTGCTGCGGGCTTTCTCTTCTTCCCCTCATCAGTTTCCATCATGCTTTCTTGACGAAGATCTTCAAAGCGTACGACCATTAATTAAATAGCCATTTTCCGTTTTTTTCCACTCTAGAAACGTAATTATCACCTTCTTCCACAAATTCTCGGTGAAGTTTTTCCATCATATTTCACAAAAGCTACTTAAATATTGCCAAAAGTATGAATTTTCCTTAATCGCTAAGGCTTTTTTTCATTTTGATCATCAAACAACATTTTACTTTAATGTCAGATTAAATGTGCCTTCACATTATCTGGAATCATATCTGATGAATCATCTTCGGGCACTTGAGGGCACAATACCACTGACTTCCAATTTAACTGGATAAGCAGTGGTTTCGGGATAAGTATTTAAATTGAAATTTAACGTTGCATTATCAACGATTAAATCGAGCTCTTTCCAGGAGTTTTTAATATATTTATCAAATGTTGCTGACGTTAAATGCGTGTTGCACAACGCACCATAAAAAGGTGCTGAGCAAAATCTGCTGATAAATGCGCTTTGCTATGATTAATTTTTAAATGGTGCATCAACTGATAATTTTCTCAAATTGAAACCCAGCACTTGGGATAACTAATTTTATTCGCAGACAATGTGATATGTTCATTATATTGGTCATTGTCTCATGTTTCCGTCTTATCACTGGCTGATACGTTATCAAGCACTAAATCGGCCATATTAAATGATTTTAATGCGGCTTCAATATTGGTTTTACCACTAAATTCTTTTACCCATTTATCTTTGGCATTTAAGAAATCTTTATTGTCTTTTGCCGGCGCTTCTTTCTCTGCAATGGTATCTAATAAAAATGGTACAAAAGCCAGTTCATTTGCCACATTGTAATCATCTAACTGAATATTAACCTTACCACCTTTGGCTTCCCATTTACGTTCTTCATCGGCAGGCGTTTGCTTCACACTTTCAACATTCAGTTTAAAATCCACATTGGCTTTAGTTAAATCCAGTATTCGCCAACTTAAGTTCAAGACCGGCATTTTGTAAGTTAAAGTAAGGTTGATTATTTTTAGGCACATTGACAGAAAGCACAGATAACGAACTATCAAAACGATCGTTTTGTGTAAAAAAATTTTTGTTAACAAATTGACGCCATCTTTAATGCTTAATGAACCATCACTTAATTTTTTAAATTCATGATGAAAATTGATCGAACTTGGCACACCGTTTTGCTTAACTAGTAAATTTAAACCACCTGCTGTTGCTTGACTTTCTTCTGTTGTGCGGCTTTTTATTGGCTATGCGCAAAAATATCACTGCTGAATTTTCGTGCTCAGATCACGTTTATCTGCCTCACCTGGTTTTACATCAAAATGGTAAGTCGCATTTTTAAGATAAATATGTGTATTTTCACCATTTAACAACGCTAATTCGGCATTTTTCGCGTTAATTCATATACTTGATAGGTCGTACTGATTTGCACCGACAGGCACTAGACGAGCTTCACCTTCAATTTGTTCCAGTTTAGTGTCTTTATCGTAATTAAAACCACTAAGGGTTGTTTTTAGCTCAACTTTTTATTTTTTTAAGAAATTAAGACCGATAGAAAGGTTTTTGGGACTTATTCGCAAAAATCACGGAATTCCGTCAAAATATCAGACTGTAAATAATCTCCTACTGGAGAAAAATTTACTATTAATCGTATTTTTATCAATCGTGATATTTAATGTTTTATTTAATTGACGAACCAATTGATCGGATAACTGTAGACTCAGCCGTAATAAAGAAAAGGCAACGCGGTAAGCTTTGGTTGAAATCACACTCGTGCTTTTTCGACTCACTATTTTTACGCTAAAGATCAACTCACGAATAAAAAAGTTTTTCGCAGTTTGCGTCACATTCAATGTTGCTTGATTATCCAAAGAGTAAGGGAAATTTTTTAATACCTGATCAATTTTGTGATTAGTATAAAATTGTGCGCCGATCCCAGTGCCACTGCGATAGCCGAAATCGTCAATGTTATTGTTTTTTTCTTGCTCATAACGTCCCCAGATGCGATCTCAATTTACGATCTCAAAAATCCTTTTTGAAAAATTAACCGCACTTTTCTCTTCAAAGTGCGGTCAGTTTTCAATCTTTTTTTAGCCTAAGATTTTATCTAATTCTTGGCTTACAGCTTCCACTTTTTGAGTACCATCTAAACGGAAATATTTCGTATTACCTGCTTTTGCTTCAGCTTGGTAATAATCAATCAATGGGCTGGTTTGTTTGTGGTAAACCGCTAAACGATCTAACACAGTTTCTGGTTTATCATCTGCACGGATAATTAAATCTTCACCCGTTACATCGTCTTTACCTTCCACTTTTGGTGGGTTGTAAACGATGTGATAAGAACGGCCAGATGCTTGGTGTACACGACGACCACTCATACGTTCAACGATCACTTCATCTGGTACATCAAACTCTAAAACGTAGTCAATTTTCACGCCTGACTCTTTTAATGCATCCGCTTGTGGAATCGTACGTGGGAAACCATCTAATAAGAAACCATTTGCACAATCTGGTTGAGAAATACGATCTTTTACTAACGCCACGGTTAATTCATCCGGTACTAATTTCCCTTCATCCATTAATGCTTTTGCTTGTTTGCCTAATTCTGTCCCCGCTTTGATCGCTGCACGGAACATATCCCCTGTTGAAATTTGTGGGATGCCAAACTTGTTCATAATAAATTGTGCTTGTGTGCCTTTTCCTGCACCAGGTGCACCTAAAAGAATAATTTTCATACGAAATCTCCAATAAATAATAGACCCTGTTTAAAAATACCGTTAAAGCCTTGTTTGGTCAAATGATTTTTGCTGTAAATTTTGGACCGCACTTTATTTTTATTTTAAGCTTTTTCATTTTCTTTTCATTCCATGGAGCCACCCAGAATAAAACAAATCATTCCTGGGATAGCGAGAATAAACAAATCCAGAAAAATGATAGTAGCTCACTGCTTTAACCAAGTAACCTGATAACATACCAAGCCCTTTACTTGCAAAGCAGAAAAGGCTGTAAATAAAGCTAATTGAGTGGCTGTATAAAGCGGATTCGTTTCGCGAGCCATAAAAGGCGACAAAGGCAGCAGTACCGAGACCAACACCGATATATTCACCCGCAATCACGAAACCCTAATTTCCAAAGTTCTGCTGCACCGATATGGTCGAAATGTCCAAATGCAGCCAACCAAATAAATCCACCAATAGTAATCAATTGGATAAAACCAAATACCCATAATGCACGATTAATCCCTAAACGCAGCATGATCACGCCACCCACGAGACCGGCAGAGATACTTGCCCAAAGAGAGGTACTTTTTACCACCAACGCAATATGCTCTTTTTCAAAGCCCATGTCATAGACGAATTTAGTTTGTAACGTAGTAGCAAATGAATCGCCAAATTTATACAAGAACAAAAAGAGTAAAAAACCGATGGCTTGCGCGACGCCTTTACGTTGGAAGAACTCTCTCAAGGGTATCCAAAACACCATATAGAAAGGTTGATCACGATCGACCTGTGCAATGTTTGGTTCTTTCGCTAAAAAGAGCGTCATAAATATGCCCGCTAGCATACAAAGTGCGGTCAGTAAAAAGACGGTTTCCCATGGATGAATTGTCGCTAAATAAAGCGAGAGCCCCCCAGGAATTAAACCTGCAACACGATAAGCATTGATATGGATGGTGTTTCCCAATCCTAATTCATTATCCGTTAAAATTTCACGACGATAAGCATCAAGCACAATATCTTGTGTCGCAGATACAAAGGCAATAAATGTCGCAAGTTTAGCCACTGTTCCCAACTGTGCCACAGGATCAAACTGACTAATCGCATAAAGGGAAATCAGCAAAAATCACTTGAGAAATCAATAACCAACTACGACGACGCCCTAAAAAAATGTGGGAAATAGCGGTCTAATAACGGCGCCCATAAAAACTTTCAAAACCATATGGCACCATCACCCCTGTCAATGCACCGATTAATTCAACGGAAAGCCCTTTATCTGTCAGCCACACTGGCAACATTTGCGATAACACGAAAAGTGGTAAACCCGAACTAAATCCAGTGAAGACACAGATCAGCATTTTGCGGGTAAATATTTGACTAGAAAGGGATTGTTCTGACATAAAGTGCGGTTATTTTTGAGCGTGTTTTATCTGATTAGAAATAGTAAGGCGGAATGATACTCCGCCCAACAAGAGTGAGATTAATCTCGGTATCCTTTTCGGATTATTTTTTTGCCAATTCCAAGTGTCTTTCATCATTTGCTCAAGACCACGTTCAGCTGTCCAATTTAACTCTTTTGCTGCAAGACTTGGATCGGAATAGCATGTTGCAATATCACCAGGGACGACGTGCGACAAGACGATATGGAATTTCGATATTGTTTGCTTGTTCAAACGCTTTTCACCATATCAAGCACAGAATAACCCGTACCTGTACCTAAGTTATAAATGTGTAAAACCCGCATCATTTTCATGGCGATTTAATGCTTTTAAGTGACCAATCGCTAAATCCACCACATGGATATAATCACGTACACCTGTGCCGTCATGAGTATCATAATCGCTACCAAACACTGAAAGTTGTGGTAATTTACCAATCGCAACTTGGCTGATGTAAGGCAATAGATTATTTGGAATACCATTTGGATCTTCACCAATCAAGCCACTTGCGTGTGCGCCCACTGGGTTGAAATAACGTAAGATCGTCATACTAAATTGTGGTTCAGCTTTCGCAACATCGGTCAGAATTTGTTCCACCATGTATTTAGAGGTACCGTAAGGGTTGGTTGTACCGCCCACTTTGCAATCTTCTGTAATTGGAATAATTTCCGGATCACCATAAACCGTTGCAGATGAACTAAATACAAAGTTCCACACGCCTGCTTTTTTCATTTCTTGAATCAAAACAATCGTGCCTGATACGTTATTCATATAGTATTCAGCGGGTTTTTGGACACTTTCCCCCACGGCTTTTAAACCCGCAAAATGGATTACCGACTGAATGCTGTTTTCAGCAAAGATTTTTTGTAATAAAGCACGATCTAAAATATCGCCCTCATAAAATTTCACGTCTTTGCCTGTGATTTCTTTTACGCGTTCTAAAGATTTTGGGGAGGAATTGCATAAATTATCCAATACCACCACTTCTTTATTTGCATTTAATAATTCCACTACGGTGTGTGAACCGATATAGCCGGCTCCACCTGTTACTAAAATCGCCATGGGTTACTCCTTAATCATTTTGTTCGTAAATTATAACATTGATTTCTACGATACATAAATTTATCCCCTTTTTGACTGCACTTTTGGTGTGATCGTTGTCACAGAATAAACATTTTTCTATAGGAATTTTGATTTGAGTCATTGAAGCGCTTCGCGATGAGGCGAATAATAGCCTTCTAAAATCAAAAAGATAAAGGAAGACAATATGAAACCTCAAACACTTCAAAAACCGCACTCGCACTACTGTTGGTTGGTATGCTGCCAATGCAGCTGCTTATTCTGAACAAGGACAAGCCGGTAATACCAAAAGTTGGGAAAGCGCTGAATACCTCAAAGACTGGGGCTTAACCTCAATGAATGCCTCCACGGCTTATGCCCTTGGTTTTAATGGTTCAGGCGTAAAAATCGGCGTGATGGATTCAGGTGTGCTATTAAACCACCCTGAATTTCAAGACGGTCGAATCCACGTTGTAAAAACAGAAGGGACTTATAGTAAAGATGGCATGCGTTATCCCGATGCATCGGTGGGAAATGGTCCAATTAATAAAAATGAACCCGTAAAAAACGGCAAACGCAATTTTGATAAAACAGATAATGGCATCTTCACTAAAGGTGAAGCCTTCAATATTGACGGTGCATGGCATAAATATACCAATGATGCACACGGTACGCACGTTGGCGGGACAATGGCGGCAAGCCGTGACGGCAATGAAATGCACGGTGTGGCTTTCGGCGCTAACCTCTATTCTGCCAATACTGGTGGTAACGACAACATGACCTATGGCCCAAACCAAGACTATAGTTTCTTCTTACAAGGCTACTCTGCTCTCGCGGATGCCGGTGCAAAAGTGATTAATAACAGTTGGGGGTTCAAAACCGTCGTGTTAATTCATCCTTTGCCGGTGCATTAGGCTATAAACCAAAATATGATTGGCGTGATGTGCCTGAATATGGCGTGCAATATTATGATGTACCAAAAGCACCTGAGCCAATTTCCAGTCCTGCAGCACATATTTATTTAAGTAATTTAGGCGAAGCTGAAAAAGCTTATTATCAATTTGTCACGAGTGGTGAGAAAAACTTTGTTGATGCGGCTTATGAAGTGGCAAAAAATAAACAAGTGATTCAAGTTTTTTACAGCGGGTAACCGCAGTATGATGGCTGAGTCCTTTACGCGTGCGATGTTGCCTTATTTCAGACCTGATGCAGAAAAATACTGGGTAAACGTCACGGGGCAAGTCGGTGGTGAAGGCTATCCTAATGATTCAAATGACGATGTGAGTGATGAAAAAGCAGGCGCAGATATTCAAGAATTTAACCTCGCAGGCCATTCAAAATGGTGGACGATTGCAGCGCCATCCGCCAACATCTATTCCGCCTATATTCAATTACAAGACAACGACACTTATGGTGAGCCTATCTACAAATCGGCTGGAGGTACTTCAATGGCGGCGCCTCACGTAAGTGGTGCGTTAGGTGTCATTCTTTCTCGCTATCCATACATGACAACCGATCAAGCACGCGATGTTATGCTCACTACGGCGAGACAAACCACACTTCGCAAAGGGCTTGAAGGTAAACCGTTAGAACGTTGGGAAACTGAACAAGGTGTACCGAGTAACGTTTGGGGTTGGGGTATTTTAGATCTTGGCAAAGCCATGTTTGGCCCAGGTCAATTCTTAGGAAACGTGAAAATCAACCTCAATCAAAATGATGTTTGGTCAAATGATATTAGCGATAAAGCCATCAAAGCACGTCAAGTCGAAGATCAAGCTGAAGCTGCCACTTGGACAACGCGCAAAGCAGAATTACAAGCGTTAATGCAAAATCGTGCAGGTGCGACAGCTGAAGAAAAAGCTGAATATCAAGTAGGTTTAGCGCGTGAAGTCGCTCGTAATGAACGTGCCGCACAAGGCTATGTCGGTGCATTAACTAAAATGGGGCTGGCACCTTTAACCCTCACTGGTACAATAGCTTTCACTGGTGCAATTACTGTAAATGAAGGTCAACTTTCAGGGTTAAATCAATCCCTTTGGTTCGGCACAACAAGTCATCGTAAAACAAGGTGCAACATTGGAAGTGTTACCGAAAAGCGGAAAGTCACTAAACCAAGTGAGAATGGATTTGTTACCGAAACCTTAACCAGCACCGCGAAAAACGGTCACTGCAACAGTGGAAAAAGGTGGTCGTTTCTTACTGAATAATGGTATTGCTAACGTCAATGCAACCTTTGCAGACGGTTCTGTTTTTAGTGCCAAATAAATTTGACGAAGAAATTCTGCCTCAATTACAACAAAGATCCACAAAAAGCGGTATCTGTGCAAGGTACTGGCTCATTTGTAGGGAGCTGAAAATGCAGTAGTTGAAACACCTCGCACTTATGATTTCCTTACGGTGAAAAATGAAAGTAATGCGAATACGTTGAAAGTGACCGTTCAGAAAAAAGCCCTTGCATCTGCAGCAACCACTGAAAATGAAGCGGCTATCGCCAACACCTTAGATGCAGCAACAAACAGTTCTGCATTACCAAAAACCTTGTTTTGGGGAACTGAAAGAGAATGCTCGCAAGCTTTTGCTCGTTTAAGCTATGATGAGGATCTCGCGGCTCAACAACACAATGTGTTAAATGGCTTATTGCTTCGTCAGCAACTTGCCCAACCAAGTGCGGTCAGAGCTCAGCTTGATGCAGGCACACAAATTTGGACAAGTGGCACTTCACCCACTTCAGCACGGATAGTTTAAGCAGCCATGCGTACAATCAACTTGTGGGTATTGATGCAACCATTGATACAAACAAACATTTAGGTGTATTTGTTGGCTCAACACAAAATAGCTCACAAAATTGACCGCACTTCGAAAGATCGTGCCGTACATTTAGGGCTTAACAGCTGAACATCGTTTCAACGTGTTAACACTGAAAAATTGGCTTTTATTCAAAGCTGGGGAAACACGAACAACGTGCTGAATTTGCACAAGGTGTGAAAAACCCATAGCCAAACACAAAAATGTCTTTTTGCTGAACTTGCCTACACAGGCTTGAAAAGGGCGAACATTTTGCGATTGAACCTTATGCTGGCGTAAGCTATATGCACATCAAAAAACAAAGGTGTGACTAAAAGACGAAGTGCAGTTAAAGACAACAATCGTGATTTAATCGTCACCTCTGTAGGTTTTACGTCCATCCATTCCATTTGCAATTGGTGGCGTTCAATTAAATCTATTAGGTGATGTGGCTTATCATCGTTTCCATAAAGATAAAGCCGCTGAAGGCAGCTTGGTGCTCAATAACCAAAGTGTAGCGAATCTTTATGGTAAAGAATTGAAAAATGTCGTCACGACAGGTGTGGCATTACAAGCTCAATTTACACCAGCATTTGAGCGTAAAAGTCGGCTATCAAGGTGCTTATAACCACGATACGAAAGCGAATAATGTTAATGCAGAACTACGTTTCTCATTTTAACGATATTCAATAAGACAGTGCGGTCAAAATTGACCGCACTTTTTGCCCATAGATAAATAAAAAAGCATCAATCTGATGCCTTTTCAATTCATTAACATGAAAAATTAACGTTCATTCCAACGTTTGATTGATTCACGAATCACTTCTTTCGCTTCTTCTACATCGCCCCAGTGAGTCACTTTCTGTTGAACCTGGTTTTTTCAATGCTTTGTAGTTATTGAAGTGGAATTCAATTTGTTTGATTAATTGCGCTGGCACATCTGCAAGGCTGTTGTATGCATTGCCGGTATCGCGATCATCTGCTGGCACACAAACGATTTTATCGTCCACTTCGCCATCATCAACGAATTTCATCACACCGATTACTTTTTGCTTCAAGGAATACACCTGTCGCAAGCGGTTGGCGAGTTAATAATAAAACGTCTAACTCATCGCCATCTTCGTCTAAAGTTTGTGGAATGAAACCATAGTTAGTTGGTTTTGCGAAGATCGCTGGCTCAACACGGTCTAATTGGAACGCTGCAACTTTACGGTTCCATTCGATTTTGTGGCAGCTACCTTCTGGAATTTCATTTACCACATTGATAATGCCGGCATCTACATCGCCTGGCGTTAAAATTTGATTAAAATCAGCCATTGTTTTTTTCCTTTTTGATTACGTTAAAAACTCTCAGAGTATAGCAGTTTTTAGTCGATAAAAAAATATGCGAAAAACATCCTCAAAACTGACCGCACTTTCCCGCCAGACTGACAAAAAAACGATTGCGCAAACGTTTACTTTTAAATAATTTGCTATAAAATAGCACGTCTTTTTTTGATTATTAACCTAGGGGACTTTATGTCAAGTTTAGAAAAAACCTTTGAACTCAGCAAACGCGGTTCAACGGTTCGTCAAGAAATCATTGCGGGTTTAACCACTTTCTTAGCCATGGTGTATTCCGTGATTGTTGTGCCTAAAATGCTTGGTGATGCAGGCTTTCCAGCTGAATCAGTGTTTATCGCAACCTGTTTAGTGGCGGGGCTTGGATCGATTTTAATCGGCTTTTGGGCAAATGCGCCAATGGCGATCGGCTGTGCCATTTCATTAACTGCCTTCACCGCATTTAGCTTAGTGATTGGTCAACATGTTTCTATTCCTGTGGCATTAGGTGCTGTATTCCTCATGGGTTTGGTGTTCACCTTAATTTCGGCAACAGGTATTCGCTCATGGATCTTTACGTAACCCTGCCATCAAGCATCGCGCACGGTGCGGGGATCGGATCGGCTTATTCTTACTTTTTAATCGCCGCAAACGGCGTAGGCTTAGTGGTCGGCAACCAAGCGGGTTTACCGGTTAAATTAGGTGATTTCACCTCTTTCCCTGTAATGATGTCTTTAATCGGTCTTGCATTCATTATCGGCTTAGAAAAAATGAAAGTGAAAGGCGGGAATTTTATGGGTCATCATCGCGATTACTATCGTAGGTTTAATCTTCGATCCAAACGTAACATTCAATGGCCAAATCTTTCAAAAATGCCAACCTTTGGTGAAAACTCACTTTTCTTACAATTAGATTTACAAGGTGCATTACAACCGGCCATTTTACCCATTGTTTTTGCGTTAGTGATGACCGCCGTATTTGATGCAACTGGTACTATTCGTGCCGTTGCAGGGACAAGCGGACTTATTAGACAAAGACGGACAAATCATCAACGGTGGTAAAGCCTTAACCTCTGACTCTGTAAGTAGCTTATTCTCAGGCTTATTTGGTACTGCGCCAGCCGCCGTTTATATCGAATCTGCAGCAGGTACAGCCGCAGGCGGTAAAACCGGTATCACCGCTATCGTCGTCGGCGTATTGTTCTTATTAATGTTATTCTTTCCAACCACTTGCATTCTTAGTGCCAGGTTACGCAACTGCACCGGCGTTAATGTATGTGGGCTTATTAATGCTAAGCAATGTAAGCAAATTAGACTTCGATGATTTCGTGGGCGCAATGAGCGGCTTAGTTTGTGCGGTATTCATCGTGCTAACCGCAAACATCGTAACCGGTATCATGCTTGGCTTTGCGGCATTAGTGATTGGTCGTATCGTGAGTGGCGATGTGAAAAAACTCAACATCGGCACAATTATCATCGCTGTTGTACTTGTCGCATTCTACGCAGGCGGCTGGGCGATTTAATTAAATACAATTTTGATAAGGCGAACGAATGGTTCGCCTTTTTTATTTCTAGCCTGAAAAAACAATCGAAAAACCAACCGCACTTTTACTTTACAAATCCCTAAATCCGCCTAAAATACAGGCCTTTAATACGGCTTGCCAAAAGCAAGCTACTGACCTGAAATCAGACAAAGAGAACATTATGACAACCCCATTTAAACCTGAATTACTTTCTCCCTGCAGGGCTCCCTCAAAAAAACTATGCGCTACGCCTTTTGCCTATGGCGCAGATGCCGTTTATGCAGGCCAACCACGTTACAGCTTACGCGTACGCAACAATGAATTTAATCATGCCAATTTAAAAATCGGGATCGATGAAGCCCATGCGCTTGGCAAAAAATTCTATGTGGTCGTAAACATTGCACCGCATAACTCCAAACTCAAAACCTTTATCAAAGATTTACAACCTGTGATCGATATGGGCCCTGATGCCTTAATTATGTCTGACCCAGGCTTAATCATGTTGGTGCGTGAAAACTTCCCGGATATTGATATTCACCTTTCTGTACAAGCGAATGCGGTAAACTGGGCAACCGTTAAATTCTGGAAACAAATGGGGTTAACTCGTGTGATTTTATCGCGCGAATTATCCATTGAAGAGATCGCTGAAATTCGCCAACACGTGCCCGATATCGAACTCGAAATTTTCGTACACGGTGCGTTATGTATGGCGTATTCTGGCCGTTGCTTGCTTTCTGGCTATATCAACAAACGCGACCCAAACCAAGGTACTTGCACCAATGCTTGCCGTTGGGAATACAAAATGGAAGAAGGCACCATCGATGAAGTGGGCAACATCGTGCCAAAAATCGACCCTGCTCAACAAATTGAAGTGAAAAATGTCGCGCCAACCTTGGGTGAAGGTGCGGTAACAGATAAAGTCTTCCTTTATACCGAATCACAAAAGCCAGATGAACAAATGACGGCGTTTGAAGATGAGCACGGCACCTACTTTATGAACTCAAAAGATCTACGTGCAGTACAACACGTGGAAAAATTGACCGCACTTGGTGTCCATTCTTTAAAAATCGAAGGTCGTACTAAATCATTCTATTACTGCGCAAGAACTGCACAAGTTTACCGTAAAGCCATTGATGACGCGGCTGCAGGCAAACCATTTGATGAAAGCTTAATGGATACGTTGGAATCCCTTGCACACCGTGGTTATACCGAAGGTTTCTTACGTCGTCATACGCACGATGAATACCAAAATTACGAATACGGCTACTCTATCTCTGAACGCCAACAATTTGTCGGTGAATTTACCGGTAAACGTAATGAACAAGGCATGGCTGAAGTGGCGGTGAAAAATAAATTCTTGCTTGGTGATGAAGTGGAAATGATGACTCCCACTAAGGCAACATCGTCTTTAAGATTGAAAAAATGCTCAATCGCAAAAACGAAAATGTGGAAGCCGCACTTGGCGACGGCCACTTTGTCTTTTTAGATGTGCCACAAGACATCCAACTTGATTATGCGTTGCTGATGCGTAACTTGGTCAACACCAACACGCGCAATCCACACAATTAACTTGTTAAAAAATTGTTGCACTTGTTAAAGAATGTACTATAATACATCCCATACCTGATTTGTTAATTCAACAACTCATAGTATGACTCAAACATTTTGCCTTTTCACCTTTTTGAAAGGGCTGCTGTCATAAATAAATTATGAGATAGAAATCAAAAATATAATATCTCATTTATTACAAAACCATCTCATAAAAAGACAAATTATGAATTTTGGTAGCCTTTTTCAGATTTTTGGACTGAAAAATAAAAAGACTTAATAAATCTGTGAGGTAGATCACGGTTCAAAATGAATAAATTTGTCACTAATTAACCTAGTAATTGAGGGAATTTTTACGAGAAAAATTTATTTATATCATTATTTTTGTCTCAAATCAATCCATCGGTTTTGGTGGCAATAAACTAGTGATATAAACAAATAGCTAAGTTTTCCGTGAATCTAGGGATGGAAATTCAGTCAACTCACTCAGATTCATTTATAGAATGGAAATATAAGTATGATTTATTGCAAGCCCAATATGATAAGTTAGAGTCTGATTTTTCAAAATAGACCAACTAAAGGAAGTTTAAAGAAAACTGGTAATCATTAACAGATGACGAATATCGTCAGTTACTTCATGATTCTGCCGGGGAGAAAAACGCATCTAGAATCTATCAATTAGAAAATAAATGGATGAATGTAGATTCTATAATCCATTTGATACTAAGATAACGAAAATAGAGATTAAATTTATTGAAGATGAAACATTATAAAGATGCCTCAAACGAAGAGCTCTAAGAATGGTATTTTAGAGATATTTACTGGAATATATCTGATGCAAACAAAGACAAAAGCGTGGAGCAAATATACCTGAAGCAAGAATAGTTGTCTGAGTTAGGAGAAAAATCAAGAATTAATTGATTCAAATTGTAGTTCATCCAGAGCCTGTATTCCATGGCAAATGTTAATTTTGAGTTACTCACCGAATTTTTGATATTAAAAATTGGGCAAGTTAATAAATTATTTGGAGTGAAATAAATAAGGATAAAGATTTTTATCTTTTTCCCTCTAATTTATACATAAAACATCCCTTGTTTTTCCCCCGCATCTCGCTCTAGACTATGCCCCATTTTTAGCTTTCATGATTTATAATTATGCGTGTTTCTGACTTTCATTTTGACTTTACCTGATGAGCTGATTGCTCGTTACCCTAAAGAAGATCGCTCTTCTTGCTGTTTGCTACAGCTCATCGGGCGAAAACGGGGAAATTTCTACCGCACTTTTTACTGATGTATTAGATTTAATCGACGCAGGTGATTTGTTGATTTTAACAATACACGCGTAATCCCTGCTCGTATGTTTGGTCGAAAAGCCAGTGCGGGAAAAATTGAAGTATTAGTGGAGCGTGTTTTAAGTGAACACCATTTCTTAGCGCATATTCGCTCGTCAAAAGGCCCTGAAAGAAGGCACAGAATTATTTTTAGGCGAAGATAAGCTCGGTGAAAAATAATGGGCGTAAAAGTGATTATGATTTGGTCGTCAAGATGCCCTTTTGAAGTGGAATTAGCGGATAAAAGTCGCAATGTACTTGATGTGTTACAAGAAATCGGTCATATGCCTTTGCCGCCTTATATTGATCGCCCAGATGAAGAAGCGGATCAAGAATGTTATCAAACCGTGTATAACAAAGTGCCAGGCGCAGTCGCTGCCCCAACAGCTGGGATTTGCATTTTGATGATGAGCTTTTACAAAAATTAGACGAAAAAGGCGTTAATTTTGAATTTGTGACTTTGCACGTGGGGCGCAGGTACATTCCAACCTGCACGAGTTGAAAATATCGAAGATCGCATTATGCACGCCGAATATGTGGAGCTTTCTCAAGAAGTCTGCAATGCCATTATTGGAAACGAAGAAAGCGGGTAAAGCGTGTCATTGCGGTAGGCACAACATCAGTGCGTTCTGTCGAAACCGCTGCTCTATCGGCAGAAGAAAATGGCAACCCTGATTTAATTGAACCTTATTTTTTTCTGATACGTCCATTTTTATTTACCCTGGGCAAAATCATTCCGTGTGGTGGATGCGTTGATTACCAACTTCCACTTACCGGAAAGCACATTGATTATGTTGGTGTCTGCCTTTGCAGGCTTTTAGCCACACCATGAATGCCTATAAAAGTGCAGTCGAAAAATCGCTATCGTTTTTCAGTTATGGCGATGCAATGTTCATTACTAAAAAATCCCAAATGTGAAAGGGTTAGAATAAGTGGTTTGACTTATTTTCAACCAACTCATAAAAAATACCTACCAAGAAGCCTGTACTAACAGGCTTTTTATTGAATAACAACCTATGAACTCGTTTATTCGTTGAGGAAAAGAAAATGAAATATGAATTAGATAAAACCAGCGGTAGTGCACGTCGTGGTCGTTTGGTATTTGAACGTCCACAAGGGCACGTTCAGCGTAGAAACCCCCGGCATTTATGCCAGTAGGGTACTTATGGCACCGTAAAAGGCATGACACCAGAAGAAGTGCGTGCGACAGGTGCAGAAATTTTATTGGGTAACACGTTCCATCTATGGCTTCGTCCAGATCAAGAAGTGATGCGTAAACACGAGTGATTTACATGACTTTATGCAATGGCATCGTCCCGATTTTGACTGACAGTGGCGGTTTTCCAAGTATTTAGTTTAGGTAAATTACGCAAAAATCACCGAAGAAGGCGTGAAAATTCCAAAACCCAATTAACGGTGAACGCATTTTCCTTTCGCCTGAAAAAAATCCATGGAAATTCAATATGACTTAGGGTCTGACATCGTGATGATTTTCGATGAATGTACGCCTTATCCCGCGACTTTCGATTATGCGAAAAAAATCCATGGAAATGTCTCTTCGTTGGGCAAAACGCAGCCGCGATCGCTTTGATGAATTAGGCACAAAAATGCACTATTCGGTATTATTCAAGGCGGCGTATTTGAAGAATTACGCAAAGTATCACTAGAGGGCTTGGTGAATATCGGCTTTGACGGTTATGCTGTAGGCGGTTTAGCGGTAGGCGAACCTAAAGAAGATATGCACCGCATTTTAGAATACATCTGCCCACAAATCCCGGCTGATAAACCGCGTTATTTAATGGGCGTAGGTAAACCTGAAGATTTAGTGGAAGGGCGTACGTCGTGGCATTGATATGTTTGACTGTAATGCCAACCCGTAACGCACGCAACGGTCATTTATTCGTGACTGACGGCATTGTCTAAAAATCCGTAATGCAAAATATCGTGATGATACCAGCCCATTGGATCCAGAATGTGATTGCTACACCTGTAAAAACTACACCAAAGCCTATTTATATCATTTAGATAAATGCGGTGAAATTTTAGGTGCTCGCTTAAATACCATTCACAATTTACGCTATTATCAACGTTTAATGGCGGAAATTCGTCAAGCTGATCGAAGACGATCGTTTTGATGATTTTGTGGTGGAATTCTATGCTCGCATGGGCAAACCTGTTCCACCATTACAATTAGCGGATAAATCATACTATGAAAGTGCGGTAGAAAAAATGAAATGTTTTTGACCGCGCTTTTAACAAAGGAAACCTATGCAAAATCCTCGAACCTCAACAATTTGCCACTTGGAATGAACCGATTGATATGCTTTATGCTTGTCATAGCAAAGTGAAACGCTTTTTGCAAGCAGCTCACGATTCTTCCAGGCTATTTAGAAAAATGGCGTGAATCAAGCCGTATTAAATGATGTGAAAAACCATATTGCAGTATTTTAATCACGCTGCGCCTCTTCATCATGATGACGAAGAAAAAGACTTTTTCCCGCTTTAATTGAAAAAGCACCTCAAGCGAAAAGAGTCGGTGGATGAATTAGAACGCCAGCATGTTACTTTGCATGAAAATTGGGCAAAGCTTTCGGAGCAGCTAGAAGAATTGATTGCAGAGAAACGCACTGATGTAGATGAAAGGCTGATTACGCTGTTTGTGGCGAGCTATGATAGACACATTGCCCTTGAAGAGCCGCTATTTGAGCTTGGTAAGCAATATTTATCCGCAGAACAACTCACGGCTATGGGCAAAATTATGTTTGCTCGTCGCCGCTTTCAAAATCATGAAATATCAATTAAATTTGACCGCACTTTCCTGCCCGATTCCGCTTTTTAACGGCGAAGAAGGCTGTTGCAAATTTAGCGACGAATGATGAATTAATTTTGCAATTAAATCGTCAAAGTGCGGTCGAAAAATTTTTGTTGTTTTTGTGAAGAAAATCAATGTGAATTGGTGGATCAACATTACTTTCCGAGCAAATCTTTCGAAGTTTGCTTGAAAAATCAATTAATTCCAAAAATTCTAGGTGTTATTGCCTTCATCGGCTTTTTACTGAATGCCGTTTTATGGTATTTTACGCACACTTTTTAACTTTTCATTTTTTATAAGGAAAAACACAATGAAGCACAAAGCCCAATGTCCACGTTATTTATTTTCGTGATCTTCGGTTTAATTTTTTTATTTTATGATTTACCGTCCCACAAGCGAAACGTAACAAAGAACACAAAAATTAATGTCTGAATTAGCGAAAGGCACTGGAAGTATTAACCGCTGGTGGTTTGATTGGTAAAATCACCAAAGTAACCGAAGGTGCTGAAATTGTTATCGCGTTTAAACGATACCACTGAAATCACGATTAACCGTAACTACATCGTTTCAGTATTACCGAAAGGTTCTGTAAAATCTCTAATTTAAATTCCTAAAGGGAAAAACTATGTTAAATCGTTACCCATTATGGAAGAATCTAATGGTGATCCCTAGTGGTCGCCATTGGTGCTTTTATACTCTTCCAAATATCTACGGTGAAGATCCTGCGGTACAAATTTCTGGTACTCGCGGACAACAAGCAGACACCACCGCATTAACTGAAGTACAAAACGTACTGAAAAGAAAAATAACCTTTCCAACTCAAATCTATCGTTCTTGGAAAAATGGCTCGATTCTGCCCTGTTTCAACAACACAGATGACCAACTTCTTGCCAAAGATAAAATTGCAGAAAAACTCAGCAACTAACTACACCACGGCATTAAACCTTGCACCGGCAACACCAGCTTGGTTACAGCATTGGGAGCTAACCTGATGAAATGGGGTTTGGACTTACGTGGTGGGCGTACGCTTTTTAATGGAAGTGGACATGAATTCTGCGCTTGCTAAAACGTCAAGAACAGTTACAAGACACATTACGCAACGAATTACGTAAAGAAAAAGATTCAGTTTACGGCGATTAAAAAAATGGTGACAAATTTGGTACAACGGTCACATTAGAAAAACGCAGACCAAATGTCAAAAGCAGCGCGTATTATTCGTCAGTTACACCCAACATTAGACGTGTCTGACATTGGTGACAACACCTTAAACCTTTGCCCTTTCTGAAGCGGCATTAACAGAATCACGTAACTTAGCGATCGAGCAAAAACTTAACAATTTTACGTAAACGTGTCGCTGAATTAGGGCGTAGCTGAAGCGGTTATCCAACGTCAAGGTGCTGAACGTATCGTAATCGAATTACCGGGTGTTCAAGATACTGCGCGTGCAAAAGAAATCTTAGGGGCAACCGCAACACTTGAATTCCGCATTGTGAATTCGTTAGTGAACCCAGAATCAGCAGCGCGTGGTATGTTGCCTTCTGACACAGAAATCAAATATGACCGTCAAGGTAGACCTGTTGCACTTTACAAAACGAGCGGTATTGGGTGGTGAACATATCATCAACTCAAGCTCTGGGTTTAGACCAAAACACCAGTACGCCACAAGTAAGTGTGACCTTGATAGTGAAGGCGGCGAAATCATGTCGCAAACGACCAAGAAATACTATAAAAAACCGATGGCAACCTTGTATGTAGAATACAAAGACAACGGTAAAAAGACGAAAATGGCAAAACCATTTTAGAGAAAATGAAGAAGTGATTAACGTCGCAACAATTCAAGGTCGCTTTAGTTCTAACTTCCAAATTACAGGTGTAAGCAGTTCTGCAGAAGCACAAAACCTTTCTATGTTATTAAAAATCAGTGCATTAATCGCGCCAGTGCAAATTGTTGAAGAACGTACAATCGGTCCTTCTCTTGGTGCACAAAACGTAGAACAAGGTATTGATGCAAGCTTTTGGGGCTTAATTGCCGTCATAGTCTTCATGCTGATTTACTATAAAGTCTTCGGTATTATCGCAAGCTTTGCCTTGGTGATTAATATCGTTTTATTAGTCGGTTTGATGTCTATCCTACCTGGTGCAACACTCACCATGCCAGGGGATTGCGGGTATCGTATTAACACTGGGGATGTCGGTGGATGCCAACGTACTTATTTTTTGAGCGTATCAAAGAAGAGATTCGTAATGGCCGTCCAATCCAGCAAGCCATTAACGAAGGTTATAACGGTGCATTCACCTCATCTTCGATGCGAACTTAACCACAATTTTTAACGGCAATCATTCTTTTATGCTGTGGGTACCGGCCCTATTCAAGGCTTTGCAGTAACTCTTGCATTAGGTGTGGCAATTTCAATGTTTAGCGATTACCGGAACACGTGCTATCGTGAACTTCCCTATACGGCGGTAAACGTCTTGAAAAATTATCAATTTAGGTAGGATAAGATGAGATTATTTGCAAAAGATAAAAAACGGATATTTTATCCGTGAAGTGAATGGGATTAAATTGCCATTCCCTCTCACTGAATTTATGAAAGTGAGATTTGTGGGATATACATTTTTCTGCGATTTTAATGGCGATTTCCTCTTCTTCATTGTGACAAAAGGGCTTCAACTGGGGCTTGATTTTTACCGGTGGTGTGGTATTTGATACGCACTTCTCACAACCGGCTGATTTAGAGAAAAATCCGTGGCACATTAAATCAACATGGTATTGCAAGCCCAATTGTACAAACAACCGGGTTCTGCTACAAGACGTGATGATTCGCTTACCGGCTGACAATAACGATTCTGCTATTGGTGATCACGTTAAAGCATGCTCCAAACAATTGACCCTAATATTCATATTAACAGTATCGAATTCGTCGGTCCAAACGTTGGTGAAGAACTGGCTCAAGGTGCGGTTTATGCGACCCTTGCAACCCTAGCAATGATGTTAATTTACGTGGGCTCACGTTTTGAATGGCGTTTAGGTTTTGGTGGTATTGCCTCACTTGCGCATGACGTGTGATTACACTCGGTGTATTCTCTGCATTACAAGTCGAAATGGATTTAACCTTCGTGGCGGCGATTCTTTCCGTTGTAGGTTATTCTATCAACGATAGTATCGTGGTATTCGACCGTGTTCGTGAAAACTTCCGTAAAATTCGCCGTGTAGAAACCATCGATATTATTGATATTTCCTTAACGCAAACCTTATCGAGAACCATCATGACATCTCTCACAACGCTTCTTGTTGTGATTGCCTTGTTCTTCTTTTGGTGGTCCATCAATTCATAACTTCATTGGCGTTATTAATTGGTATCGGTTTTGGTACTTATTCATCAATCTTTATCGCGATTGCGATTGCTTTATGATATCGGGCCTACGCCGTGAACATATGATTCCACCAAAAGTGGATAAAGAAGCAGATGATTTACCTTAATCTATTAAACATCAGATAAAAGAAAGCCACCATAACGGTGGCTTTTTATTGCTAAAAATTATGACATTTTATGACCGCACTTTTAGTCGTTTACATCACCTAATAAAGCCGCATATTTCTTCGTTGATTCAGAGCTTTCAAGGTAATTTTAAACGCCATTGTTAGCGGCACAGAAAGCAACATACCTACCGTACCAAGTAACCATCCCCAGAAAAGTAATGAAAAGAATACGACCAAGGTAGAAAGTCCCTAAGGTTTTTCCCCATCATTTTCGGTTCAATAATATTACCAATCACAATATTGATGCAATAATACCAGCTGTCACGCCCATACCTACACCAAATCCATTCAGTAATAACGCTTTGAACAATAATAGGCACTGCAGCAATAATCGAACCAATATTCGGAATGTAATTTAATAGGAAACTTAACGTCGCCCATAAAATGGCATATTGGACATCCATGACATCCAACAAAATCCACGTCGAGACGCCGGTAAGCAGACTAATCACCGTTTTCACACCAAGATAACTAATCACACCGTCTAAAATACGATCGATGTGATGTTCTTCCGCGACAACATCATGTTCATTATCACTCAAAAACTAAAGCAAGTTTATGCTTCATGGTTGGTGCTTCAAGCAGCATAAAAATCACCGCTAAGATCAACACAAAAACATTCGTCACCACACCAGAAAAGTTTAATAACAAACGGCTCACAAAGTTCATGATCACACTCGGATCAAAATGCTCCATAATGGCTTCGCGAGAAATTACAATCGGCAATTTCAGTTTTTGAGCTAATGCCATGGCGTCATTTATACGCTCTGAAAGCAACACTTTATATTGAGGAATTGAGCGAGTGAATTTCTGCACACTGCTGTTAATTAATCCCTGCCAGGAAAAAGAATACGATTAAAATTAAGATAAACAACAAGGCAATCGCAATACCATGCGGCACTTTGCGTTGTGTCATCGCTTTAATTACCGGCGAACAAATAATGGCGATAAATAATGCCAATAAAAAGGTACGACAATCTCCGCCGCCAATTTAATTCCCGCAAATACAATCACTAAAGCTGCCATTGCGACTACAGTGCGGTTAAAATTTAAGTTTTTTCCACTAAATGGCTTCCTCATTTTTCTTCGCCTGTACGAACACGAATCACGCGTTCTACATCATAAACAAAGATCTTACCATCACCGATTTTTGCCTGTTTGACAGGTTTCAACAATGGTTTCAAGACATTGCTCAAGCAAATCATCTGGCACGACAATTTCAATTTTCACTTTTAGGCAGAAAAATCCACCATATATTCTGCACCACGATAAAGCTCTGTATGCCCTTTTGACGACCAAAACCACGGACTTCAGTCACGGTCATTCCGCTAATGCCGATATCAGATAAATTTTCACGCACATCATCTAATTTAAATGGCTTAATAATGGCTTCGATTTTTTTCATCTTATTTCTCCAAATTTTCGCGGCGTGCGGCTTTCGGGCGGAAGCTTGTAATCACTTCAGGCTTGGTATCAATATAAATACCATCGATTAATTGCAGGCAGTAAGGCACCGCACTAAAAATCCCTTTCACTAAGACTTTGCCTTGCTCATCTTTTACTCCTTCTAACGTTTCTTTGATGGCTTTTGGCTGACCCGGTAAAGTTCAAAGATTAGGCTATTTTTACGAATCACACCCACTTGTCGAGATAAAATCGCTGTCGGCACAAAATGTAAACTCACTTGACGCATTTGCTCGCCAAATCCAGGCATTTCACGATCGGCTACCGCTAACGTTGCGTCAGGTGTCACATCACGTTTTGCCGGCCCTGTACCACCTGTTGTAAGCACTAAATGACAATGGTGCTCATCTACTAATTCTTTCAGTGTTTGTTCAATTAATGGCTGCTCGTCTGGAATTAATCGAGTTTCCACTTCAAAAGGATCCACCAACGCTTGTTCTAACCATTGTTGTAATTCAGGAATCCTCGATCTTGATATACACCACTTGATGCTCGATCTGATACTGAAACCAAACCCTATTTTTTTAAAAAGTGCGGTCATTTTTTTCCTCATTTTATACGCAATAAACAGCGTCATTCTACCCTATTTTATCTTTTACTGAAAGATAAAAAGCCATTTAGCTTTCACTAAATGGCTTTTTCATTTTAGAGCTTATTGTCTGGCTTGAACTTTGCCATCCACATAATCCACTGTGACCACTTTACCTGGTAATAATTGACCAGATAGAACTTGTTGTGCCAAAGCTGTTTTCGATCTCTTGTTGGATTGCTCGTTTTAATGGACGAGCCCCATAAATTGGGTCATAACCCACTTCACCAATGAAATCTAATAACGCTTCGGTAAACACTAATTCGTAACCACGAGCTTTCCATACGTTTTGCTAAGCGCTCTAATTGGATGCTCGCAATCGCACGGATATTTTTCTTTACCAAGCGGATGGAATACCACAGTTTCATCAATACGGTTGATGAATTCCGGACGGAAATGTTGGCTCACCACTGACATCACTAAGGCTTTCATTTCACCATAGCTTTCGTCTTTGCTACCTTGGATTAAATCAGAACCCAAGTTAGAGGTCATAATCACCACGGTGTTACGGAAGTCCACTGTACGACCTTGACCATCCGTTAAACGACCATCATCCAATACTTGTAATAAGATATTGAAATACGTCTGCATGTGCTTTTTCCACTTCATCCAACAAAAATTACCGAATATGGACGACGACGTACCGCTCAGTTAAGTAACCACCTTCTTCATAGCCGACGTAGCCTGGAGGCGCACCCACTAAACGAGATACGCTGTGTTTTCCACAAACTCTGACATATCAATACGCACCATCGCATCTTCACTGTCAAAGAGGAATTTCGCCAACGTTTTGCAAAGCTCTGTTTTACCTACACCTGTTGGACCTAAGAATAAGAACGAACCAATTGGGCGGTTAGGATCGAAAGCCCTGCACGACTACGACGAATCGCGTTTGCGACAGCATCGACAGCTTCTTCTTGACCGATCACACGTTTGTGTAATTCTTCTTCCATGCGTAAGAGTTTTTCTTTCTCGCCTTCCATCATTTTAGAAACAGGAATACCTGTTGCTTTAGAAAAGCACTTCCGCAATTTCCTCATCAGTCACACGATAGCGCAATAAGGTCATTTCTTTTGCCTTCGCTGGTTTCAGCGGCAAGTTGTTTTTCCAATTCAGGAATACGACCGTATTGAAGCTCAGACATTTTACTTAAATCACCTGCACGACGCGCTTGTTCCATTTCAGTTTTCGCTGCATCTAACTCTTGTTTGATGTGTTGTGAACCTGAAAGGGTCGCTTTTTCTGATTTCCAAACTTCTTCAAGTTCAGCATATTCGCGTTCTTTATCGGCAAGCTCTTTTTCTAACATGTCTAAACGCTTACGGCTTGCTTCATCTTCTTCTTTTTGTAATGCCTGTTGTTCCAATTTTAATTGATAATACGGCGCTCAAGACGATCAAGTGGCTCTGGTTTTAGAGTCAATTTCCATACGGATGCTCGAAGCGGCTTCATCGATTAAGTCGATGGCTTTATCCGGCAATTGACGATCGAAAATATAACGGTGAAAGCGTTGCTGCTGCCACGATTGCCGGGTCAGTAATATCTACATGGTGATGGATCTCATAACGCTCTTTCAAACCACGTAAGATCGCAATGGTATCTTCCACGCTTGGCTCATCCACAAAGACTTTTTGGAAACGACGCTCAAGTGCCGCATCTTTCTCGATATATTGACGATATTCGTCTAGTGTTGTTGCACCCACACAGTGTAATTCACCAGCGCGCTAAACTTGGTTTTAATAAGTTACCGCATCCATTGCACCGTCAGTTTTACCTGCACCAACCATGGTATGGATTTCATCAATAAAGAGGATCACGCGACCTTCTTCTTTTGATAACTCATTTAAAACAGCTTTTAAGCGCTCTTCAAATTCACCGCGGTATTTCGCACCGGCAATCAGTGCGCCCATATCTAAAGAAAGTACACGTTTGTTTTTAAGCCTTCAGGCACTTCACCATTAACAATACGTTGTGCCAAACCTTCCACGATAGCAGTTTTACCTACACCAGGTTCACCGATTAATACTGGGTTGTTTTTGGTACGACGTTGCAATACTTGAATCGCTCGACGAATTTCTTCATCACGACCAATAACCGGGTCAAGCTTGCACGCTTTCAGCACGAGCGGTTAAATCAATGGTATATTTTTCTAGAGCTTGTCTGCTTTCTTCTGCATTTTTGATCGTTCACGCTTTGTCCTCCACGAATATGTTGGATCGCTTGTAGAATTTGTTCTTTTTCGCACCACATTTTTCAAAATGTCATTTAATGTGCCTCGCTCTTCTAAGCGCTGCTAATAAGAACAATTCACTAGAAATAAATTTATCTTGTTTTTGTTGAGCTAATTTGTCACATAAATTCAATAAGTTAAGTAATTGACGGGAAATCTGCACATCACCGCCATTACCCGACACTTGTGGCAATTTATTCAATTCAGCGTTTAATTCATTACGCAATAACGCCACATTCACACCACTGGTCGTTAAAATTGGTGCAATTGAACCGTCTTGTTGATTTGAAAAGTGCGGTCAATAAATGCACTGGTTCGATAAACTGATTATCTTTACCAGCGCCAATGATTGTGCTTCACTGAGTGCTTGTTGGAAATTTTGTGGTAAATTTTTCCAATATTCATATGCTTATCTTCTCTGATTAAATTCTTGGGGTCATCCCCTTTACGAGTTATTAAATAAGACCTTTTTGGTATTTCAAGAGAAAAAAATCAACAATTTTTAATTTTTCTATCAAACTTTTACTTTCTTGATAGGTTTAAGCAACTAAAATTTCGGTGAAGAGGCACGTCCCACGCTTCTGTTGGAAGTTGTCCGACCTGTTGACATTGATGGGCTAATCCCACAGGGATAAAAAGAAGCATTTTGCTAATTTTGTAAGGTGCGATCATAAAACCTACCGCCCATGCCTAGACGATTATCTTGTTTATCAAAAACGCGACGAGTGGCGTAAAAAGAATATCTAATTCATCCAAAGGCAATACATTTTGCACATTGAGTTTTGGCCCCAAATGCCAAATTTATTTTTCAGCATTGGTATCTGGCAAACTAACGCAAGAACAAAAAGATGATTAGGATTGAAAAGGGTGCAATACCGGCAAATAAACGTGCTTTATCTTGTGCCCAAAGGGTTTTTGATAAGTTTATCCGTGGAGATTTCACCATCAAAAGGAAACATACAGGGCAATATGCTGCATTTCGTTCTTCAATTAATGCAAGCGCTGTTGAGTAATGGATTCTTCCGCCTGTTGTTGCTGAAGTGCGGTCAAAATTTTGCTCGTGTTTTACGAATTTGTTGACGGAGCTGATTGACGAAGCGTTTGCTGTGTTGATTTCATTCTGATTGGAAAGAATGGATTTTCGAAAGGAAGGTCCCAGAGTGCCGCTACGAGTAGTAGTCCTTGAACCCGACGGTCCAAGGAAACCGGTAAGGCCATTTTTAGGTTTCTTTAGTCCAATGACGAAGTCAAAGGTCAAGCCTACACACCAATGGCGGGAAACCGATTTATAAAGTTCTAAGTATCGGCTCAGGGACATAACCCATCCACGAACACCCCAGGAAATCTTTTAAAATTTATACTAGCTCAATTTGATTAGTTTGACTAGCCTTTATTTGAATAATTTTTGCTTATTCAAGCTCGTCTCAAAAGGGACGAGAATTATTTTTAACCGGTTGAGTTAAATCAGATTCTTCGGTTTTTCACTTCCGCAAATTGTTTATCTTTATTCGCATCGATAACTTGCTGAGTTTGGTTCGCTAATTGTTGTAAACCCATTTTCTCGTATGCTTCTTTCATTAAGAATAAACCTTCGTAAGTCGCTTTTTGCATCCGGATATTGTTGTAACATACCCACTACACGGTTTGATACCGCGACCCATGCATCACGTTTTGCATAGAATTTTCGCAATTTCTAATTCATGACGTGCTAATGAGTCTTTGATGCGCCATGCGATAGCTACTGCATCTTGTGAATATGGGCTATTTGGGGAACGCACGCACTAAGCTTTTGGAAGTTTGAAAACGCGGTTTTCATTGAAGTCGTTTCACGCGTTGCACGATCGATACCAAAGAAATCTTGAATCATGTTATCAGCCGTTGCTAAGTTTGTTAAACCCGCCATATACACTGCATAGTCACGGTTTTGGACTTTGTGGGAATTGCTGTAGAAGTTATCTACAGTAACCAACGTTGCTGTGTAATCTTGTGTTTTTATAGTTTGCATAAATTAAATCAGCATTGCTTGTTCTTGGTAAGTACTACCAGGGAAACGCTCTGTCGCTGCTTTTAAATAACGAATCGAGTCAGAATAGCTTCCTTCTTGTAATGCAGCCGCGCCTTTTGCATAAAGCTCATCAACAGAAGCTTGCTCCACTTCTTTATTACCACTGCTGCTACAAGCCGAATGAGGTGAAAGTGCAATAAGCACGAGAGATTTTATTTTACGCATTCTTTTTCCTTAATTTTTGCGAAAATCAATAAATAAGTTACAATTAACGAATATTGTATAGAACATTACGCAATAAGCCAACTTTTTAAATTTTTAGATGGATTTTTATGCCACAAATACCTTTAACGGCTGAAAGTTCAGCCCAAACAAATGGGACAGCGTTTAGACCAAACCCTCGCAGAGTTGTTCCCTAGAATATTCCTGTTCGCGTTTAAAAACCTGGATTGAAGCAAAACAGGTAAAATGAACGGTGAAACTGCCGATATTCCCCGTGCAAAAGTTTATGGCGAGAGCAAATTGAAATTTCGGTAGAAGTGGAAGATGAAAACCGTTTTGAGCCACAAAATATTCCACTCAATATCGTTTATGAAGATGACGATATTATCGTGATTAATAAACCTAAAGATCTTGTGGTTCATCCTGGTGCAGGCAATCCAAATGGCACGGTACTTAACGCACTACTCTATCACTATCCACCTATTGCCGAAGTACCACGTGCAGGGATTGTGCATCGTTTAGATAAAGACACAACGGGTCTCATGGTTGTCGCTAAAACCATTCCTGCACAAACCAAACTCGTACGTGACTTACAAAAACGTAAGATCACTCGTGAATACGAAGCCGTCGCCAGTGGCATTATGACTAAAAGGTGGCACAGTAGATCGGCCAATGGCTCGTCACGCCACCAAACGCACATTGATGGCGGTTCATCCAATGGGGAAACCAGCGGTTACGCACTATCGCATTATGGAAAATTTCCGTAATTACACCCGCTTACGCTTACGTTTAGAAACGGGTCGTACTCACCAAATTCGTGTGCACATGGCGCATATCGCACATCCATTATTAGGTGATCAAACTTACGGAGGCCGTCCTCGCCCACCTAAAAAATGCAAGCGAAGCCTTCACTGAGGGTGCTACGCAATTTTAAACGCCAAGCCTTACATGCGGTTATGTTGCGTTTAGCTCATCCGATTACAGGTGAAATGATGGAATGGTATGCTCCCATTGCCAGATGACTTTGTCGAATTACTGCATGCCTTAAAAAGCGGATTACCTCGAACACAAAGACGAGTTGGATTATTAAGATGAAGACCATTGTTCCAAAACTGGAATGTTCCACCATATCCAAGCTTTTTACAACCACAAGAGAAGGTGGTGTAAAGCCTGCCGCCTTTCGATAGTTTTCAATTTGGGGGATCATGTCGAAGATGATAAAAGTGCGGTCAAAACCAACCGCACTTTACTGGTCGAAAAAATTTAATCTGCCACATTTCCCGTTGTTTTTTAACTCAAACGCACAGCACTCGTGTGATTACGGTGCCTTATGAGGGCAATGATTTAGAGGCTGATGCGGTTTACACCAATCAACCTAACCAAGTCTGTTTGGTGATGACAGCTGATTGCTTACCGGTTTTATTCACTAATAAGAAAGGTACTGAAGTGGCTGCGGCACATGCGGGCTGGCGGACTCTGTGATGGTGTATTAGAAGAAACGGTAAAATGTTTCCAATCTGCCCCTGAAGAGATTATTGCTTGGTTTGGTCCTGCTATCGGCCCTAATGCATTCCAAGTTGGTAAAGAAGTAATTAAGCAATTTATGGCTTTTGACCCGATTGCAGAAATGGCTTTTTCGACCCGATCCGAAATGAATCCGGAAAAATACCCGGCAATCTTTATCAAATTGCTACTCAACGTCTCAACAAATTAGGTATTACCCAAATTTACGGTGGGGAGCATTGCACATTCACTGAAAAAAGAGCTTCTTTTTCCTATCGTCGAGATGGCAAAACAGGCCGAATGGCGAGTCTGATTTGGATAAAAATAAACTCATAAATACAACAAACCGCACCTAAAGTGCGGTTTATGTTTAGCTTATTCTGAATAACTTTTCAAACCAACTTTCTAAAATCAGACAAGCAGAGATCCCATCTACTTTGCCTTTATTGAGAGCGCGATAACCGCCACGCTGGAAAATTTCATCACGTGCAGAAACCGTCGTTAAGCGCTCATCTTGCAATTCCACTTTGATACCGAAACGACCATTTAAGCGGTTGGCAAATTTTTCGCACGAAGTGTTAAATCTTGCTCAGTACCATCCATATTTAAGGGCAATCCCACCACAATAACATCAGGCTTCCAGTCTTTTAAGCATTTTTCAATAGTATCCCAATTTGGAATCCCATCTTGCGCTTTAAATGCAGGTAATGCTTGCGCTGTACCCGTGATACTTTGCCCGACTGCACAACCGATGCTTTTTGTACCGAAATCAAATGCAATTGCTGTGATGCCCATTAACTATGCCCTACTTGTGAAAAGACAAAATTATGAGGATTAATCCCTAATAATTGATTTGCTGCAGGATAACGATCTTCATAAATCGTTTCAAATAAAATGGTGTCTGAAGCAGGTGCCACTAACCACGCATTATCTGCAATCTCTTGTTCTAACTGTCCAGCTGTCCAACTTGCACAACCGAGCGCAACAAGATATTTTTCAGGCGCATCCTCTGAACCAAAGGTTTCCCAATATCTGCCGAAGTGGTCAAAAACATCTCATCGGTAATTTTATAACTATGTTCAAATTCTTTCGCGGTTTTCTTATGCAGAATAAAACCACGCTCAGAATGTACTGGGCCACCCGCAAGTACAAGTTCATTGCTAAAAGTGCGGTCATTTTTCATCATAAAATTCATTTTTGAATACAACTCAGCAATGCTTAAATCGGTGGGTTGATTAATCACTAACCCCATCGAACCTTGCTCATTATGCTCACACATATACACCACGGTATTTTTGGAAATAATCCTCCAACTGTGGCATCGCAATTAAAAATTGCCCTTGTAAATCCATCATTATCCCAAATCTCCAAAACAAATTTGCAACGCACTAATCGCCGCTAAAGAGGCGGTTTCTGTACGTAACACACGCTTTCCTAATAAAATTTCAGTAAATCCTTGTTGTTCAGTTTGAGCGATTTCTTGAGGTGATAAACCGCCTTCTGAACCAATAAGCAAACGAACACCTTCTTTTGGAATAGAAGGCAAGGTTTTAATTGAATATTGGGCTCTTGGATGTAAATTCAATTTCAGTGTACCATCATTTTCTGCACACCAATCTTGTAATTTCATTAACGGACGAATTTCTGGTACAACATTACGACCACATTGTTCACTAGCCGCAATAGCAATTTTTGCCATTGTTGGATTTTTCTTATCCATTCGTTCGCCATCCAACTTCACCCCACAGCGTTCCGACCACAATGGTGTAATCACGTTCACGCCCAACTCTACGGACTTTTGAATGGTAAATTCCATTCGATCACCGCGGAAATAACCTGCCCTAAATGAATCGATAAATTCGACTCTTTATCACTTAATTCACAACCAAGAATGTCCACTTTAACGGCTTTTTTGCTCGCTTCAATAATTTTTGCTGGATAAATATGATTACTTCCATCAAATAATTCAATTTGCTCACCTTCAGTCATACGCAGTACACGCCCTACGTGATTAGCCGCATCCTCTGAAAGTTGGCAAGTAGATTGATTTTTAAGGGATTCTGGATGATAAATTCTTGGAATACGCATAATATTGAGTTCTTGATATAAGGAAAAAGTGCGGTCATTTTCAACCGCACTTTTAATATTATTCTGTTGCTAAATCTTTTGGCAAACTTTCTAAAATGGCTCGCCAGTAAGCGGAAGTAACTGCTTTGTGTTTACGAACACATTCCACCACTAAATCAGATTGACCTTTTCACAAATATCGCAATTCCACATAAAAATCATGTGTCACTTGAGCGATGTTTTTCGTCACTAAAGAATAGCAAACCAATTTTATGATAAACCCACGTAAAGCTATTGAAAAATTAAACGATAGAAAGGGTTTATTAGCCATTACGGTAAACTGACGAAATAAGGCATAGTCAAACTCATGTAGCTTTCAGCGGTATTCTCTAAAGCATCCATCCCTTTGAACAAGGCTGCAGAAGCTTTAGGTGAATTTCTTTACTGCCTCATAAATATAAGATTCTGACATGCGACTACGCAATGACAACATATTTTTCAATAATTAACGGCGCACTTTGACGATCTCAAAGGTACTGAAAGGTTTCAATGATGCTTGGACCAGCTGTATCCCAAATATCATTGACTTTTTGTCGAGCTTGCCGTGTTGAATGGTAAGCCAGCCATCACGAGACCAAACGCTGTAATACTTCACGTGTAATGTGAAACGTGTTACGCCGATTTTTATCAGCTAAATCACGCTCAGAAGGAAGATTAGTGCCGGCAGGAAATACATCATCCCAAATACTTCTAACAATATGTTCTTCGGCAAGCGCAGCTGGGCTGAGCCCGTAAAAGGGTATTATCTGTTTGCATGAGTATGAAATAAATATAAAAAGTCTAAAAAGATCATGTGATTTATTGAATAAATCTTTAACTGGTCTATTATCCTTTAAAAGCAGTATATATTACAATGATAGGACTATAAAAACGGAGTTCAATATGACTTACACACAAGCATTTTTATGAAAAACTTTCTGGGCTCAGAGCCCTGATTGGTATAAATTAACTATATTGCCTTCTTGGTAATTAACCCAATTTTATTCTTTGGGTAAGCTCATTTGTAGCGGGCTGGGTACTCGTCGCCGAGTTTATTTTCACCCTAGCATGGCATTAAAATGCTATCCTCTTCAACCGGGTGGTTTTATTGACCGTTGAAGCTATTGCTATCTGGTATGACGAATGCAGAGCACGTTAAAGCCGAGATCATGGCAAACTTTGGAAGTCGTTTTACTTTTTAATCTTTATGGTGTCGGTATTTACTTTATGAAACAACTTTTGCTTTATGATGTTCACAAATTATTAGTCGTATCCGTTCTAAAATCATCCTTTCTGTAGCGTTCTGTTTTCAGTGCTGCATTTTCTTTCAGTTCTTAGATGCACTGACTGTTGTGACTGTAATCATCAGTGTTGCCATGGGTTTCTATGGGGTTTATCACAAAGTGGCATCAGGGACATCTACAGGAGGCGGTTGATATTTGCCGATGATGACAAAATCAAAAATCATGAAACTCTCGAAAATTCCAGCTCTTTCTTACGTAGCTTAATGATGCATGCTGGTGTAGGTGCCGCACTCGGTGGTGTAATGACCATGGTGGGTGAACCACAAAACCTGATCATTGCAGAACAAGCAAATGGAACTTCATTGAGTTCTTCTTCCGTATGGCGCCAGTAACCATCCCTGTATTTATCTGTGGATTACTCACTTGTGTTTTGAGTCGAAAAATTTAAAAGTATTCGGCTATGGCGAAAAATTACCAGAAGAAGTATGGAAAATCTTGGCTGATTTTGAGATCGTGAAAAATACACAAAAATGTCTAGACAAGATAAAGTACGTCTTTCTGTTCAAGGTCTTATCGCGATTTGGTTAATCTTAGGTCTAGCTTTCCACCTAGCCGCCGTTGGTCTAATCGGTTTGTGTGATTATTCTTGCGACTACCTTTACTGGTGTAACCGATGAGCACGCTATTGGTAAATCATTCCAAGAAAGCTTTGCCTTTCACTGCATTATTAGTGGTATTCTTCTCTATCGTTGCGGTGATTATCGATCAAAAACTCTTTGGTCAATTATCCACTTCGTATTAAGTGCAGAGAAACCCAGTTAGCCTATTCATGGTTTCAACGGTTTACTATCTGCAATTTCTGATAACGTATCTGTTGCAACGGTTTACATTAATGAGGCGAAAAATGCGCTTACAGCTGGCGCGATTGAGCCACACCAATTTGAATGCTTCGCGGTCAAATCAATCAGCAGGTACAAACTTACCTTCTGTGGTGACACCAAACGGTCAAGCAGCATTCTTGTTCTTACTGACATCGTCTCTTGCACCGTTAATCAAACTTTCTTATGGTAGAATGGTCTCATAGCATTGCCTTTACACCATCGTATTAACCGTGGTGGGTTTCCTTTGCTATCGAATTTTATCTTACGATATGACAATTTGGCTTGCGGACCTGGGCTTAATTCTTCCTATTTAGTGAAGCATAAGGAGAAAAGAATGCTCGACTTTTTAAGCAATTATCCTTAAACGTTCAGCGTGGATCTTTTGGCATTTTACCGCATTTGCCTTAGAATCGACTGCACTTTATTTTCAATACGGCATGGGTTTAGCAACCTTGCGTACTTTTGTGTTTATGAACGTTTAGCTGTTGTGGGTTTATCTCGTCGCTGGTCTTATCGGCGCCTTAGCCCAAGTTCGCTTATTGTCCGCATTCTTGCTCTTATTGTGGGTTTATTTAGTGCAATTAAAGGATTAATGATATCTATCCGTCACCTTGATTTTACAAATGAACCCTGCACCGTGGAAACAATGTGAATTTATACCCTATCTTTCGAAACTTTACCATTCCATAAATGGCTACCCGCAGTCTTCAATCCGACAGGTAGCTGTAATGAAAGTCAATGGTCTCTCTTCGGTATTACTATGGTGCAATGGCTCGTCTTTATTTTTGCTGTTTATGTCCTTGTGTTGGGATTAATACTATTTCACAAGTGAAGAAAAGCAGAAAAAGACATCTCATTTTTAAATATCTAATTACTGATGCTAAAAGCCTAGAGATATTCTCTGAGCTATCTCGATGATAAAAATTATTCTGAATTTAAACTACCTCAAGAAAAGAAATACCAATAAGGCATTAAGACTAGCCAAATAAAAGGCACTCAAGAGTAACTATAAATTTAAAACTGAAGTGTTTTGGTTTTTATAGCGAAAGCGCTTCATCCCGCAATAAACACCAATAAAACCTGAAGAGACTTTAATAGAGTGTATTTTCGGAAATTCGCCAGCCATGATCGAACCCAGCACGGGACTTTATACCTTTCCACATTAGAAAAATAAGCGACGATGTTTACCGCCGCTAACATTACAAATAAAAGCTGAATCAGCATTATGCGTAAACTAGAAGATCACAATAAAAATAATAGTTAATTCTAACACATTGACCATATATTACCGCCTATCCTTTTGTACGGATAAACATAAAGTGCTCTATTTTTATAGCATCTCGCATGCTTTTTCATATCAACTTCACAGGATTTTTAAACCATTGGGTGCTGAATTTTGCAGTTGCGTTTTGTGCCAAAGCCATTGTCATGCCATCGCACCTAAATTGTACATTCCCTCCGGACTGCCGTTTTTCAGCAGCAAGTTGGAAATAAAGAGAGCTTTTGCATCATCTTTTGGTGTCCCTAGCCCATTAAAGTGAAGGATACCTAATTCATTTTAGTCTTCACTGTTCCAGCTTCGCCCGCCAATTCATCAATATTCCGTGCAGACTTTATAATCCTCTTTAATAGTACTCTGCCAAAGTATAAAGAAACTGAGTTGATAGCATAAAGCTTCTATGACGTCTACTGCTTTTTATACCATTTGATCGCTTCCAGTTCGTTTTTTGACTCACACCTGAACTATATTCAAACCCTAAATTATAACAAGCCAGCCCATGACCTTGATCAACTTTCATGATGTAGCCATTTCATCCCTTCTTCGCTATTTTGTTCAACTCCTTCGCCTTTTGCATAGCGGTTATAAAAGGCTGTTTGTGCATCTGCATCGCCTTGTTCGGCGAGCAGCTTTACACCATTTAAAGGCTTCTTCATAATTCTGTTCAATTTCATCACCTCGAACGTAAGCCATCAGCTAAATCCTTTTGTAGCCTCAAGATTGCCTTTCTTTCGCTCGTTCAAGTAATGCATCAAAATCATCACGCACAGCAAGACGACTTTTAGCAGCTGTTGCACTGAGCGTTCGACATTCTCTCCTGATTCTTTTTGCAAGTAGATAAAACTCTTGGAGCTTTTTCTAAATTTTGTGGCACATTACCCAAGCCCCTTCCTGGTAAAATCTCAGCCAATCCCAAGCCGCCCCCTCATTTGGTATTCTGCTAGCTCTAGCCATTTTCAAGGCTTTTCGGCTATCTTGTTGAACTCCTCACCTCTTTTATAGCATTATGCAACATAGTAATAGGCATCAATTAAGCCATTTTCAGCAGCTTTTAAATACCATTTGAGGCTTGCTTTTTATCCCTTTTAATCAGTAAAATTTGCTAAAACACCTTACATTTGCGAGGGACCCCATTTCAGCAGCTTTGATTTAGGTATTTTTGCGCTTCAACATAATTGGTTGGAATATCCTCATGAGCGTTGTAGAGCATCCCAAAGGTTATAAAGCGTCATTAAATCTTCATTGGTTCAAATCTTGTTATTCTTCTCAGCAAAGCAAGTAATATTCCAATGCTTTAGGATAGTGACTGAACTTCATCCTATAACGCCCATCCATATACCTGGCTGCTAAGAGGGTATGAAGCAAGCCCATGATTGTCATATTTCTCTAGCATTTGCATGCCTTTAAATAGTATCTTGCTCCACGCCAATACCTAAAAAGATAGAATCGTCCCAAACTGATTGTCGTGCTCGTTTATCGCCTTGACGAATGCGCTTGCATCAAAACCATTCCACTGATTTTTCAGGCTCGCCCCATATCATCATAAAGTGCGCCAATATTATTTTGCCGCCAATGGATAACCCAATGCATTCGCGCGGTGATATAACGTCATTGCGTTTATCATAATCAACTTCTTCCACTCTACCAAGAACATATACTCTCCTAACTGACATTCTATTGCCTCTGCATCACCTTGTTCTGCCTATGTTGCTTTGAGCTTCAAGACTATTTTTGTCAGTCGGAGCGAAAATAAATTTCAATAATGTTTTAAACATGGGACTTCCTTTGGGAGATAAATGTATTTCAATTGAATCGAAAGTGGATTGGATTTTTAACTAAATTGGACAATAGCTCAGCTACGTTGGTTAAACCACTATCGCAATTTAAGTAAGCATAATGGGAGACTGGTTTTTACCCGGGCTCTTTGGGTGAAGAATTAATATATTTATCGTTTAGTTGAGCTACCAAATAATATAGTAGTTTTTATTCAACTATTCAATTTACTCAGAAAAATAGTTACTATAATATCAACCAGTAGCCTTTTCCAACCCTCAGTAGGGAGCATAGAAAAATTGAATAAAAACGGCAACATCCTTATTGATGTCACCGTTTCTTTTAACAACGATTAAAAATTAGCTTGCGTAAACAGGAAGACGTTTGCAGATTGCCAATACTTTTTCTTTTGGTTGCTGTCAATCACTCGTCTCTTTCGTTTTCTTGCCTAACGCATCTAACTACATCACACATCCAGCCATGCTAGTTCACGACAGTCTTGTTCGTTAAAGCCACGACGAGTCACAGCTGGTGTACCAACACGAATACCAGAGGTCACCAAATGGTTTTGTGGATCATTTTGGTACGGAGTTTTTATTAACCGTGATATTCGGCTCACCTAGCGCTGCATCTGCTGCTTTTGACCGCGATAAGCCTTGTTTGATGAAACTGACTAAGAATAAATGGTTTTCGTGCCATTTGAAACCACGTCATAAATCCACGTTGTTTTTAAACATTTCTACCATTGCTTTCGCATTTTTAATCACGTTTGCTTGGTATTCTTTATAAGCGAGCTCTAGTAGCTTCTTTGAAACATACCGCTTTCGACCAATAATGTGAACCAATGGACCACCCTGGTTTGCAGGAAAACGAAAGATTGTAAGCGTTTATAGAGCTCTTTCATCACCACAAGAAGAAAAGGGATTAAACCACCACGTGGACCACCTAAGGTTTTATGGGTGAGTACGTTGTTACTATACGTGCGTATGGTAATGGGTTTTGGATACTAAACCTGCTGCGATTAAGCCGCAACATGAGCCATATCAACAAATACACGCGCCCACTTCATCCGCAATTTCGCGCATTTTTCCAATCTACCACGCGAGAACAAGCAGAAAGCCCAGCACGATCATGGTTTATGTTCCAACGCTTTTTGACGCACATCTTCATAGTCGATTGGAAAAACCATCAGCAGTGATACCATAAAAGTTGCAGAATTATAGATTTTACCGGAGAAGCTCACTTTTCGCTCCGTGGGTTAGAGTGCCCGCCAGTGTGCTCAAATCCATCCCCTAAAATGGTATCGCCCGCATTGATTAATGCACCATATACTGCCGCATTCAGCTATGAACCCGAGTGTGGTTGTACGTCTCGCTAATCCGCACCAAATAACTCTTTCGCGCGATCAATCGCCAGCACTGCTCACAATGTCTGCGTACTCACAGCCGCCGTAGTAACGTTTACGGATAGCCTTCTGCATATTTGTTAGTAAACCTGAACCTTGCGCTTCCATTACGCGTGGACTCGCATAGTTTTCAGATGCGATAAAGTCGATATGCTCTTCTGACGACGATTTTTCGTCCTGAATGGCTTGCCATAGAACCGGATCGTAATCAGCGATGTTCATACTAAAACATTCATGTTTTTCCTCGTTGTTTGAATTATTTGTAGTATAGTTTACCTGTTTCTAGGCAAAAACTAACAAAATTTCGACCATATTTTTCATTATTACAATGAAAACATTCATTTATCTAAATCAGGCCTTTTCTTTCACTAATTTTCAATTAATTTAACTTCTTTTGTTTTCTCATCGACACTTAAAGTTTTCGGCATTGGCTGGTTTCTTTTTCGTATAAGTATTAAAATTTGTCATCCTTGTTGGACTTTTCATTTTTAATCTTCATATCCAAAATGATCACCACAACGATCACAAGGTAGAAACAAATTCCTTCTCTATAGTCTTTAAACTCAGGAACTTGCTCTATGATTTTTCGCAACTTGCGGTGAATGTGCGAGTTTTAAATAGACGATCGGCAAAGTCTAACTCAATCTTACCATGCACTCTGCCATTTTGGCTTTGAGCTGCAATAAATACGCATCCAACCTTCTTTTTGTATCAATCTGTGAAATACCGCGTAGAAGCACAGTTTGATCCGCTCGATAAGTGACATAATCAAAATGCTCAACTGCAGCAAAGGTGCCTTGGCGGCTGGTTTCACATGACAACCAATCACCCACCAATGCTTTTTCCTGTTCAGTTTGCTGATGCGCTGTTGCACATCCCGATAGCAATACAGCGACAAGACTACCTAATACTAATTTTTCATAGTAATACTCCTTTTATTAGTTGATTTCACTATCAAAAACAAAAGTGCTGGTTAAAATCACGTTTTGTCATTTTATCAAGCTTAAAATAATTGTATTTATTTCTTCACAAACCACTGATTCAATAACTGAATATCTTTTGTCATTCTCAGTGACTCAAAGTCGGCAAGTCGCAAAATCTTACCTAGAATAAGTTGATTGCCATTTTGTTTAAGTTCAATTGGCATATTCACGTGATCCCTGATTTGCTATAAAACGTAAGCTAATTTCTCTTTTCTTGTTTTTGTAATTTCTTATCTTGCTTAATAGGCTTTAGCCATTATTACTGTGCGCAGGCACCGTCGCGCGATTAACAAAATCAAAAACTCGAGACATTATTTTGACCCATTCACCTACAGCTTTTGTTAAATAACGAATGGTCGTCTCTTTTATCCAATTCAATGTAGGAAATGTATCGCAAGGCGCCTGTTCCATCTGACTTTAAGACAAAGTGATCTAAGCGATCGTAAGTTTGTTTATCTTGTGTCGGGTAGTATGACAAATCCACTCGCCATCTAATGTTGAAGCTTTTGTGAGACATTTGAAACTGAGCAACCTGTTAATAATGCAGCAACAAGGGCTACCTAATATTAATTTTTCTCATGAGATACTCTTTTATTGACAGTAGGGATAACGTTGATCAAACAAAATAGGGAAATTTTCGTTTAATCAGGAATATGTAGTAAAAGGGCGGCAGTTACATAAATCATCACTCTCAAATTCTGATATTTCACCTGCAACCTTATTCGAATGGGAAATAAACGCACAGTGAGTGGTTTATTTTAAGCGAAATGCTCATCGTTCGATATCGCGCATAATAGCCGCTATGCTTTCTGCCTAATATTTCCGCCACAGGAACCAGTGTCTAAAGCCGATACCACATACGGCGCTATAAGTCAGTAGCGCAATATCAAAATAGTGTTTTTGTGTACTGACTAAACCTAAATCTTCTCACCGCCAACATTAATCCAGAAAACCCAACCAATGGCACACGTTGGATTGATTTAAACACTTTGTCAGTAAAGCAGAAACCTCGACTGAACCAGCCGCACCAAAATAGGGCAATCCATTAATTCATAGATTTTTGTCATGGATGAACAATTTTTAGATGGTGCCGCCAGACTATCAATGCCTGCAAATTCAAATTCACCTGACAGATTTGACCGACTTAACACCTCTATATGACGATTCACATGATATTGCAGGGGCTTGCAGACATAGCCTGATAGACAATCAGCATAAAATTGATTATGAAAGGCGATTTTGGCTACAGATTTTAATACTTCGACTAATAAATCGGGTGTTTCTAAAACCAATGACAAAACTGTTTGGTAAATGACTTAGATGATAACCAGCTGGAAAATAAGGAATAAATGGCTTTGAGTTAAAATTCACCGTAAAGTTAAATTACCTTCGCTACGTGGTGTGATATTTGCAATTCGTTGTACGGCATAAACAGATTGCTCAATAAGTTCATTATCTAACACGCCATTTTTATCTAATGGTACATTGACACAAGCATTACACAAGTCGCCATAAGCCGCGATTAACTCTGGCAATAAAGCAATAATCTCTCTTTATTTCTCGCCGCGCCTATTTGCAAATCGAAGACGAATTCACTTTCATTAAATTTATTTAATAACTCCGTTAAATACTAGCAAATCTGCTTTTTGCTGTCTGCAAATTGAGTTAAATCCAAATATTCACCAAAAGGGGATTGGTAATGACTCGAATCGATTGAAAGGTATAACCTGCTTTCTGACAGCAGGCAATAACAAATCAATATCACGTTCTCACCGAATAAAGGGCGCTTTCCCATTGCGATTTTTATCTTATGTAATGTTAGAAAAACTGATTGCGCGAAGACGACATAATTCCTTATTTTTATAATCCATGCGATTCTTAACATTAAATGTGAGTTATTTTTGCTGCTCACGTTCAACAGCTACTGATAGCCAATATCTCGACGATAAAAACGTCCAGACCATTGAATTTGCTCAGCGAGTTTTAAGGCTTTTTGTTGTGCTTCAAAATACACTTTCGCCTAATGCAGTAACACATTTAGCACGCGACCGCCGTTCGTGACTAACTTTAGCCTTTCTTGTTCTGCAACGCCCGCTAGAAAACTTTCTCATTTTCGACCGCACTTTGTGGCAAACCAGTGATTTCATCGCCCTTGCGATAATCGCCTGGATAGCCTTCAGCCGCCAAAACAATCCCTAAGGAAGATTTTTGGATTCTCATTGGGATTTTCACTTTCGTTCAATTTACCATCGCAAGCTTTTAAGACAAAATCCTACAGATCTGATTCGAGGCATAGCATAATGGCTGGGTTTCGGATCGCCAAACGACAGTTAAATTCAATCACTTTTGGCTGACCGTTCAGCGCAATCATTAATCCTGCGTATAGGAAACCTGTAGTAAACATTGCCTTCTGCTGCCATGCCATTGACTGTTGGATAAATCACTTCTCGCATAATGCGCTCACGAATTTCTGGGTAGTCACCACTGGCGCAGGTGAATACCGCCCATACCGCCAGTATTTAAGCCTCGTATCATTTTCGCCCACGCGTTTATGATCTTGACTAGTCGCCATAGGTTCGACGTTTTTACCATCTACCATGACGATAAAACTGGCTTCTTCTGCATCTAGAAAGCTCTTCAATCACCGCTCGGCTACCCGCTTCGCCAAAAGCGATTGCCCGAAAGCATATCACGGCACCAGCTTCTCGCAATGTCATTGCAACGATTACGCCTTTGCCCGCCGCCAAAGACCATCCGCTTTTGACGACAATTGGCGCCTTTTTCACATAAGTACGCCAATACGGGTTCTACTTCGTGAAGTTTTGATATTCTGCCGTTGGGATTTTGTGACGAGCGAAGTCTTTGGTAACGCTTTCGAACCTTTGCATTGTGCAGCTGCTTTGTTGGACCAAAAATCTTTCAGTCAGCTTCACGAAATGCATCCACTACACAATCACTAGGGTGCTTCAGGGCCAACAGTAGTTAATCAATTTGCTTATCTTGAGCAAAATTTCACTAATGCAGGGATATCTGTTGCAGAAATATTTCACGTTTTCTACTTTTAACTCTAATGCTGTGCCCGCATTTGCCCGGTGCGTGCGACTTTGTCCGCTAATGAGATTGTGCAGCTTTCCCATAGCCGAAGCGTGTTCACGTACCGCCACTTTCCGATGATAGGAAATATTCATACGTGAATCTATCTGTTGATGATGGCAAGAAATATGATTGAAATCAAATTCCACCGCAAATTATGATGCAGAAATAACCAGACACTACCAGATTTCTAGTATACATGCAACCCTTTTGATTTGATCCACGAGGTTGACTTATGACTTGTATCGCCTAACAAAGGGCCTGAGTACTAGATACAGGGTTAATGCTGAAAAGGAACCCAAAATACATCAGATTTGAAAAATCAGATACAAGACAAAAGTAGAAAATGAGATAGGAAAACTCACAAATAAAATATTTATGAAAAATAGTTTCATCACTAGTTCCTATTACCCAAAGACATGCTCGTCAATAAATCTGGTTATGGATCGTTCAGGATCCATTTTATAAATTTCAGAGGTGTGGATAAATGGGCTCATGTCTTCAACTAAAAATACAATAAATCTAAATCCCTAAAGCCTCTCAACTCAATAAATGTAGAATCGATTATCTTTCAAATATCTCGCCTACGACCTAGCAGGCTCTGGCACGATGTCCCTCAAGGGAAAAGCAAAACCAACTCCAAATCTGAGATACAGCATCAGTCCCGACCTTATTTAAAATATTGAACGGTTTGCCTGACCTGCCAAAGTGTTTGCCTGTAACTTTTCCAATAACTCTTAGACCTGACTCCAGCTTGATTTATCATCGCATCTATTCTTTCCAACTCTCCAGCTTCACAGATGTTTCTTACGTCTTGAGAGGTAGTCCTCTATCAATAGAAACTATCAATCTAGATGTCTCCATATCTAGCTTCGATCTTTTCCATAATCAGTAATGAGATAATTGTAGAGTAGCCTAAATAGAATTATCTGACTATACCCTAACGTGCTTCCATCAAGAGAGCAGCTCCCAGCAGTAGTGTCTTCCACATATCTAAAATTTCTTGGGCCACTGGATCTACTGTTCTGTCATATGTTTGTAACCAATCTTCCGTCGTGCTTGTTGCTGATCAAAAGGTCTTCAATATCTATTGTTTGATAATTTAAAACCAATCACTGCTCGAAACAACAAGCGATCTCGTTGAGAGGCATGAGGATAATCAAATTTTCAAAGCTAATTATACTAAGCACCTGTTAAAGATATTGATAATAACGTTCTATTCCTCCCTGTTCCGCTTGAAGTTCTATAAAAATCAAATTTAGCTTTTAGTGTTTCATTTTCCGCCATTGAGTGAGGCTATGCTTGACGGGAGAGAGACGGTCCACTGGTGTAAAATACTACAGGATGATGGCGAGGCATTAAGATCTTTGGTATGAATAAATGTGTACACTACAGATAAAAATTTGGTTTTCCCTACCTAATTGATATTTATTACCTATTGATTCCTTTGTCCCACAGCTAGATGAAATTAAACCTTGATTTTTCCTTCTAATGTTAGAAATAAATTACATTCTCATGTTTAATGCCTCTAAAATTCCTAAAACGTGTAGTAACTCTTAATACGATAATATATGCTTTAATGGCGGAAATCGCTCATTCACTGATCAATCTGCATCACCATATGTGTATGTTCCTCTGCTGCATCGGTGACTGCGCGAGTCTCGCATTAGAGACCCACCAGGATGGGCCTAACACATTGAGATACCGCACTTTCGCCCGCTGCATCAGTGCCCGTCACGGATCGGGAAGAATGCATCAGTGCCATTTACAGACAGCTGCGGTTGGCCGCTTCGCGTCCTGCGCTGCTGCTGCAATTTTGGCCGAATACACGGCTCGTGTACGGCATCGCCAATGCCGATGGTTTGATTATCGCTGCAGCGTGAAACAATGGCGTTGGATTTCCACCGAATTTCGCCACTTTTCCAGCAGAATAATACGTCTTTTTAATTCTTGTTCAGTTGGCTGACGTTTGCTTACTACTTTTACGTCATCCAAAGCAACCGCTGCGCTAAATCGGCATCTTGTGCCTAACAAGCCACCGTTCACACGTTTGATCAAAGCGTTCAGGAACGAAAGTCCATTCACCACATTCAAAGCAAAGCGGAACGATTTTCTTACGTTTCACGACTTCTTGACCTTCCAGCGAGACACTTTCAGTGCAATAATCACTTCCAACGAATTGGCGCTCCCCAATTTTCATTAACTAGTAGTTTTCGTCTAATTCACGGTTCAGCTTAATAATGCCGCACGTGCACGGACGTTGGATCGGTTTGGTAAGCGCGATTATAGGCGTCTGAAAATATCTTTGCCTAAAGCCACACCGCATGGATTAGCGCGACGTTTCACCAATCACACACGCCTGAGCTCATCGAGTTCTACACGCATTCAAGCGCTGCATCACGGTGTCCTGCAATATTGTTGTATGAAGACAAAACTTTACGCTAGAGTTGATTGACCATGCGCCACGCTCGCCTCTTTCACATTCAAAATCAACATGCAAAGCAGCATTTTTGATGGAGCGTTTCGCCGTAACGCATGGTTGTTTGCGCACAGTTAAGGTTTTAAAGTCGTGGGGTCGACCGCACTTCGCATTGGCATCTTCTTCTCCTGCCACGATAGTGGTTTCACCTGTTTGTCCGGTAGTTGTGGCAATCATGGAATCATAACGTGCGCAGTATGACTGGGCCACTTTAGTCCATCGCAAGATCAAAACCAGGTTTCAAGCGTTAGGCTGTTTGTGATGTTTATCCATCTCTGCAAATTGCATTGAAATCATAGTGTCACCACAATCCTTACATCTTTGTAGTTTTTCGCTCTGGGGGCGCACCATGGTTGAATCACCGATATCGATATTTTCCCGCATCCATAAAATTACAATCTGGTTTTAGCCACAGTGGCTGCAAACGGATATGATTCGACAACCATATCAATGCCTTCAATGCCTTTGCGCGCCCAGTGGCATCATCTATGCCGACGACAAAATCCCGCCATGCCCTTTTGGAGTGCAAAGGTTTTTGCGACCGTCCATCATTTCAGAATCCCGTATAATCAGACATGATCACAGCAAACCATGTTGCTCCAACAATTTGCGAGCTACCGCCTGTAAGTAGTTTACACCACGCTGTACTAAAGCCTTGAGCCAATTCTACGATACCGGTTTATCAAACACTCAATGAAGCCACAACCCCAGATTGGACGTCTATGTTCATTTTCCTTCAATTAAATGAACAAAAAATAAGTAGAATTATAACGCAAACGTTTGCGTTTATATGAAAAATTTTCTAGTAGTGCACTTCAGGTTCAAACTGCTTATTTAGGAGGTTTAAAACAAAAGCCCTGGTGGGCAACCCTATGATGTCAGATAATGTGATTTAAGCGTTTGCGGTTATCTAAAGAAAATGCTTTTGGCAAACCTAAAATAGAAAAACACGAGAGAGTAAAGTAAACAAATTTCACACCGTTCGCGTTAGGAAGAATAAATTCCCTTGCCACAGCGATGCATAAAGAAATACGCATAAATATTTATTGAAAAGGATAAATGCCGCCGGGCGAGAACAAAATAAACCTAAAATTATTAAGTTGAACCGACAATCTCAATTTACTCCGCCGACGATCATCATTGGATCGCCCACTGCCATTACCGCCGTCATTGGTGGGAATTGAAATTTCGCTTTATGCCGTATAAAAATAAACATATGTACAGCGACGATATATAAAAGCTAAAACATACGGAAGTATTTTCTAAGTTTTTCATAAAGTTTTCCTAATAAAAATAAAAAGTAGTTGAGAACAGAATTGTATATTAATGATTCTTAAAGCCAAACAATACCTAAAATCGAAAGGACTTTTTGATTAGAAATAATCTGCCTTTGAATTTTCTTAATCCATTACCAAAAACTCAACTGGCAGCATGAATCCGATGGCAGCTCCTCTATTTCTTTTCCATCTCATACAAAGATAAAATAGTCAGTAAGCCTAACACTTTATATTTTATCATTAAGCGCAGTTTCTTCAGGTTTTTTTATCATATCGACTTAAGAAACGCAGCACATGTCACCCAAGGCTTTTGTACTTGGATCACTAAATGCTGTACCAAACTCTTTACAAATACGCAATCCGCAAGATCAAGCCTCCCAAATGGACCCCATTATTTTCAACAGAAACACTTGTTGCAATTCAAGCTTCACTTTTACTTGTTTAAATTCAAGCTTGTTTGAGAGCATATTTCAAACACACTTGGTGTGAGTTTCCACTTCAAACCCAAGTTGAAGCAGTTAACACTAATCATAGCACAGAACTAAAAGAGATTCTGAATACCCAGCCTGTACCATTTTTCAGCATTTGGAACGCAAACCAAATAGAAAGGATACACGGTACCAAAGCATCAATACATAATCTTGGTGTCCATTCATCTGGCAAAATACGAGAATTAAGAATATCAGTAGTACGAGCATCCACAAAGCCAAAAGAGCTTTTTGACGGTTCATCCACAGCACCTGGTTTCGGCGGATTTTGACTACAAATAAATTAATTAAAATCAACAGTACGCCATGCCTTGCCGAGCAAATAAGCTATGATCCTGTAAACAAATCCCACTCTACGCGACATAAAGCAAAACACACAGGCATTTTTGAATTATACAGAGTAAATACAAGTCACAATCATACCCATTAGGTACACGCCACCCCAAAGCGCCCAGCTTTGCTGTAGCTAAGTAGGGGTTTTGTTTATGAGAGCTTAGGAGCTATAGGTAAATACACCCGAACATCGACAAGGCTAACAAGACAAAGATGATTGATAAACCAATCCTCGCCAGAGATGTTATAAAAGCCACTTGGACAATGACAATTGCAGCGACAATCAAATTTAACAAAAGGTATCGTCAACGCCATCCCTGCACACCTAGAAGCTTAATGCAAAGAGGCGCCATATTGAGACTTCAATTTTGGCCAATCACTATCAACAACAGTACCATTAGCAATACACAGAGGTAAAGGCAAACCCTAATCCTAACAGAAGAGCCAAATGCATATTTGCTGTTAAATAAACTTTCCACTAAAACGGTCTTGTTCTAGCTGATTTGCTAAGTGCAGTCGAGTTTCCGATGTTTTCCATTATTGGCGACCCCTGTGCAGCCAAAGCCGATCTGCCGCTAGTTTCTTCCTTCAGGCGGATAACAAAGCCCTCAAATTACAACCTTGGTAAATAATTTCAACCCACATCTTCTGCTTTTAATGGCGGCCTGACCGCTTTAAAAATAAGCAAGGCTTTGAAAATCTTATTAAGCCCAAAATAAGGATCATTATAATCTTGAGGGTGAGAATAGAAATGTAAGCTACATCAAATGGTACATTTTCTTCTTGGTCCAAACTTCACGGAAGTTTTCTCTTGATAGAGATAATACCCTTCTGCAATAGACCAATTGGCGATCACATTTCTTGATTCTCTTTTCTGGCTGAAAATTGAAAGCTTCATCCACAGGTAAGAAGCCAGTTTCTATCAAAGACCAGCTTGAGTGCGGTACAGTAAAATAAAATAAAAGAGGTGCTTCATATAGAACAACTATGCTGCTAAATTCACTTTATAGATAAGCGGAATATTAATAATTTATGACTTGAATCCATAATTAAATGTAATTTAAACAATACTTTTCTGTTATTACAGCAATATTACAATTACTAGAATATACCCATAATGATATAACAAAAGAGCAACAGACTTTACAAAATTCTCATTATATGGAAGATGAAGCGGTGGCTTATAATACATTAAGAGATTTTTGGAAGCTGAGAGCTATAGTGTACAAGCTAAGATGGTGAAATGTATCATCAATTCGACTCAAACAGTCAATCTCCATAGACCTAGCTTACCTGGTAAAAATGGTTTGTACTAGGGCGTGAATTACGTAGAGGCTGCAATTCATTAATCTTCCTCCAGGGCGAGATACTTGAGGTCAGAGGCGGGTAGGCTTGGGGGTGGGGCAGATGATGGTTATCTCCTGAGCCATTTGCTTAAAGAGAGAACTCACCATTCGTACAGGAATTTGTTGCATCCGCACCATGACACTAAATGGCAAAGAGCCATTTTACAACGTGAGAACTATCATTTTATTGGAACACTAGATTTAAATAAGCCACAATTTAATCACTAGAGGCATTGAATTTAAACTGCCTCGTAGTGAATTCAATATATGTGCACTTCTAAAACCCTGGCAAATTGCAAACTCATGAAAATTGTTACACAAAAATGACAGACAGATTAAAACCACAAAGATCGTACCATGGATGCTAACAATTCGTCGTATTCGAAACATTTTTGAAGATCATCCTAGCCCAGGGAAATCATTGCTACAGTATGGTAGAGAGCTATCGTTTCTGTGGAAGTTAGAGAATAATCTATCATTTAGTAATAAAGGCTGGGTCAAATCAGCCTTTTGTTTTACTATCCAGCGAGATTCAGTGAAATCAACGCCAATTTACGATTAATAAACAGCAGATATGGCCAGCCGGAAAAAAGTCAAAGTCCGGCTCCAACTTTATTGCATTAAATAAAACAGGCTCATTGCGAATATTTGTTGAAGATGAGGTGAGCCGGCCTTGGGCCACAAAGGTTGGAAATAAAATCAATGCGCGCAGGTAGTAATATCAGCGACGACTACATCCCATTTTAAAAACGTTGAAGCCTATTCTTTGGTACAGCCATTTAACCGATAAAGCAAGCTACCACGTAGTTTGATCGACGCATGCACGTAAGCTTTATTGAATAAACGTAGACTAGATAATCTTTCGGTAAATCAATGTGATGGTTTTACCATTGTTGCCCTACTCTTTATTGAGAAGGTACTTAGGCAAGATCAAAATCGGTCATACTGAGTAAAAACCTTGAATGGCAAAGTGATATTAAGGCGTGGATGGAAGTAGCGAAAAGGTATAGAGAAACGCACGTCATGGATGCTCTCCCTCAGAGCTGACCAAAGTACGCACCAGTCAGAGGGCATTTTCTTCCCCTACTCAATATGAAAAAATTCTCATAGCTATGAATAAAATTATGACTGATAATCATTCTCTTGGATTTGTATCTTTATGTTCTTTTCGTTATATGGAGCTCTAATGAAAAGGCATTCACACAAGAATTCTCAATACCCATTTTATTTTACAGTTCCAGCACCAAAACGAAACTTTCTCATCCGTTCTTGTATAAAGGCCAACCTTGCAGAAGTAGGAAGATGGTAATAGATACCCTGTATTTATGCGATGCCTCATCTGCTTCTCACCCATTTTGCTTGCCATTAAAACTCATCCGATTGGTAATGAAGGTCCGTGCAAGTGGGTTGCAATACGTTACAGTAAATTTAGCGCATTTAAATCAGGCGGAATATTCAATACAAGTATTATCTTCCTCAAAGCGCAAAAAACCGTCCTGGCTGCAAAAGTTGTTTTATCGCCACGGTATCATTGCCATCATTTCGAGAAACCAACCCTCGCTTTAAAAGCGCGTCAAGATGGGAAGAAGGTTAACCCAATAAAAGAGGCGGTCAAATTTCGCTCTTTTTTCATTGTTTGATAAGGTTTATAAATAAACTCAACATATGCCATCTTCTGTCCCAATCATCCAGTGGTGTCTGTCAAATTATTTTCTGGCATTTCATTCTTGATATTAATCTTCCATTTGATTTCTTCTTGAGTTTATTTCTTCTACTTCAACGTCACATAGTTCCTTCCAGTCATAGCTACGACAAAGTGATGGCACATTTTTACCAGTTGCGGTAGGTGATAGCCCATGTTTAGTAAGACGTTCGGTAATCTCTTGGGCACGTTCATGCCTCTTCTTCTGTCATCATATCAAATTTTATTTAGAGACTAGCCAGCGCGTTTATCTATGATTTTTCTTTATATTGGAATAATTCTGGCTCGATAATCGCAATGTATCGCGGATCGGATTCATCAATTGGATTAGTATCACTAGTAGATTAACACGACAGCATTCGTGTTTTAGAAACGAATCCCTAATGACACCATCGATCTTCCAGTGGTCGGAATATCAGCCACCTGAAGCTGGCTCTCATCCCGCTACTCACCCTAAGCACTTTAAAATTGGTAGTGGATAATCAGCAACTTTGGTTTACGGCAGAGCAGCGCGAATAAAGGTGGGTTACCCTTTCAGTAAACCTAACATCCCGACGTCACCGAAGCGGTAAAATTCTAATAATAAAATCGCGTTTTTCACCTGGTGTCCCCATGGTTTTGCTTGAGGCTGCCGGTTCTAGAAGATTTGGGCAATGTATTACTAAAACCACAGTAACCACCTTTCCTTTTAACATTTTTGGCGCTTGTGCTTTATTAAATCTGATGCCTTTGAATGTCATTATATTTACGCATTCACTGGCACATAACGTAATATCTTTACCGCGGCGACCAGTACAATCTGAACCAGCCATTCTCACCTTTGCTCAGCTGCAAAACATTTGTAAACGATAATCGATCAAAGGTATTTAAGTTTTCATCCACAACCAAATAAACATCTGCCATCACCGCCATCACCGCCATCAGGGCCCACCTTTAGGATAAATTTTCGGCGAAACTTACACATCATTTCCCACATCCCAACCCCACACGAATCAGGCTTCATCAATAAAATTTCATAAAACTCTCAATGTTAACCGCACTTTGCTTTTGATTGCGGTAATAACACCATCCAGTGCCGACAAAGATTGCTCCACGCTACCTAGCAAACGCCCCGATACTTAGCTAATCATATTTAATTCTGGCGCAACAAAATTATCAGGGCTCGCATAATATTAAAATAAACCAAATAAAATGGTAAATGGTAGTGGTACTAAGTAATCCACAGCACTTATACTGAAACCCAACGATTAAAACTGGCACAAGCGCCATAACCAAATAAGATATTTAAAAGCAATAGGATTAAACAACCCAATGCTAACGGACTGGGCTCTCTCATGAGAAGAGTTCAGCAGCAGGCGTAAATGCAAAGACAACAGAATAAATCATTAATAAAATTTGCCAAGTGACTTCAAAACGGCAGAGCATTAGTTTCTGTACTGCCATACCATAAAGCAACCCAAATTAATGGGCCACGCTAGACTTAATAATACCCCGTTAAGTAAGCAGCTTTCTCATAGAATCCACCCTGAACATCGTGAAAAGTACCCTACAAGTAATAAAAGTGACCTATTTTTTGGTATAATCCGAGCTTTCTTTAAGACAGACCCGCAAATCAACATGCCAAAGAGGAAAGAGTAGATAAAGAAATTTAGGCCGAAAGGAAGGATCTGATAAAGATTAAGTGAGCTATTAAATAAGAAGAAGTTACCGAACAACCCGATGACGCAATTACAACAAATAAATTGGCTGTACCAAAAATTGTGGCAATTTTTTCTTATAAACAAGCAGGTAAAGAGAAGCTAGAAATGCACAATAAAAGCGATACCATACACGATCGTTTGTGGCGTCATCACGGATAAAACCTGTTTTTAACACCGGTAAGATCATACCATGCTGTAATTCAAGCAAATACGAAATCCTAAAAGAGGTTGTTGTTCATGATACTCTTCCTTTATTTGGCTAAAGCACGATTCGGTGCAGGTAAATTTCATTCTAAGAAATATTAGAAGAGAATGAATAATAGTGCCAAGATATAGATTTGGTGTGATTATAAATCCAGAGTAAGAAAACAAAACGCCCACAGATAATGCAGGGCGTTGTCAATCAGATGTAAAATTGACCAATTACAATACTTATATTTACGAGCTTTTCTCATAACCTTTCACTTCACAAATTTTACTTTTGCAAACCAGCGAACAACCCGATAAGGGCATGGTCACGGCCCATACCTGCATTTAACCTGCGGCAGATTTAATGCCACGTTGACGTACAATGATACTACCTGCTAACACCGGATTTATGCCAGGCGTTTTGCTTTCCGACATTTAGCTTTAGAATCACGACCATTACGATTGAACCATAGCTTTTTGAATTTACCCATCTACTTGATCTCCTCTGAAATTGCCCAGATCCCATTGATTTTCGCCTGCCAGACCACTGACGATATGTATTGTTTACGGCTGTGTTTACGACGACGGAACTTAACGATTTAACTTTATCATACGACCTTGTGCCACAGCAGCCACTACTTTCGCGCCAGCTACTTACTAGTGCGCAATTTCAACATCTTCACCATTAACGACCATAATACAGGTGGAGCTCGGCTGTTGCGCCAGTTGCAGGATTCAAGTTTTCGACGAACTGCCGGCCTTCGCTCACGGTGTTGTTTACCTCTGGTCTCAATCTTCGTAAAATGAAAAAAACGCTTTTCCTCAGTTTAATTTCAGAAACCCATGAAAATCAGGTAAAATTCACACACTTTTCTTTTATACACAGCATCGAACAGAGTGAGATGAACAAACAAGATTTAATGAATATGTACAATCCAAGCATTAACCGATGCGGATATGCAGAAAGTCAACCAAGCTATTTAGCACAAATTAACTCAGACATTACCGATGGTTAATCAAGCTTGGTTTTATAATATACAAAGGGTGGCGGGCGTATTCGACCATATTGCAGTTTAACTGGCTCATGCATTAGGCTGAAAATCAGTGGCCGCCCATGCACGACCTTTGTTAGATTGTTCACACTGCCTTCTTTATTACATGATGATGTGGTGGATGAATCTGATTATGCGCCGAGGGCGCGCAACGCAAACTCTACCCCTGGCAGTGCAGCTGGTATTGGTGGGTGGCTTCATTTTATATCATGCATTCCAGTTAGTGGCGCAGTTGCAATCGCTAGATAATGCGCATTATGGCGGGGTCTACAGCATGTTGGCTGAAGTGAAGTTCAACAATTGATGAACGTAAGACGATCGATACACGGAGAAGCTATATGCGTGTGATTTATGAAGTAAGACAGCGCGTTTGTTTGGGTAGCGTAACAATCTGTTGCGATTATTTGGGTGCTGAAAAGATCAATTTAGAACCATGGCTTCAAGATATGGTCGCTATCTCAATTGCATTCCCAGTTGGGTTGGTGAGCGTGCCAGTTACAGCGCAAACGCTGCGGCGTGGGCAAAAGTACGGGCGGCATGACCTCCGCTGAAGGTAAAATAGGCTCACCTCCTATTACACCAGTACGTCGCGTGATCACAACAAGCCGCGCTTGTTCGCGGAAAGCCATTAGACCAAGGCGGAAAGCGTGGTCACCGATCGGTGAAGTACTGCCCGCGATTGTGGCGGAACGCCGATCCTCGATTACGCAATGGATCGTACAAAACCAAAGCCCAAAAGAAGGCGGTTGATGCTGTTGCCTTATTACCTGGTGATACCGAAAAGCCTTATAATTTCACCAGGCTTATTTATCGGTAGACCGAACTTCAACTAATATGACTGAAGAACAAATTCAACCGCAAAGTGCGGCCGATTCTCTAACCTAAATTTTAAAACACGCAAACCAAAAAGAACATAAAAGGATCCAAAAGTACTTCTTTTATTCATGAAAACTTGAATTACCTGAAGGACATAATAGTTACTTCTCACACTCCTGCTGTACTTGCTCAAGGTAAGTGATAGAGTATTTTAGTCTCTAGTATTGGAGTTTACAGTTGTTTTTCTGAAATCGAATATTCATCCATTAAAGAATGTTTAATTCAATAAAGAAGAAAATATACTTTGCCCAAAATTTAGGATTCCGTTTATTGATACTGAATTGATCCTTAACAATGGTTTGATCGCAAAGGTATGGAATGGGAACCCGAACATGGCATCCATTGCACCATGTCAATGTGCATTTGAAAAAAGCGTACAGAATATATCTCATGAACATGGTTTTCCCTGTATTTACCAGCTGTCTTAGTATTTCTCAGCTGGAAAGACATGGATCAAATTAATGGATGTAGTCACCGTGCAGCTGAAAAACCGCGGTAGTGCCCAGTTTATTGGGATTACAACTGGCGTAAAGCTGGCGGATCCACAACGCGATCGAAATCAGTAAACGTGAGCATTTTTATCAGCAAGAATATTGCTGGCTGCGTTTATTCTTTTTGCAGAGACGGCAATAAATGGCGTAGAAGAAACAGGGCGACAAAATTAGGTGCGGTAAACTCTATTACCGCCCGATTAAAATACATAAAAAAAAGAACCGCACTTTTGCTGGCGGTTACTATTTTAATCGACGATCGGGCTTTTATTGCATTCTCTAAAGAATGATCGGTGGTCGCGTACAACGCGTTTTCCAATCCCGTTTTAATGCACACTGCCGGGTTAATTCAAACTTAAATTGGGCAGCAATGGCACTCGGTCTGGTGTAGTAAACCTGTATCCTTCATTTCAGACACTTGAAAGATCAAATTACGCAACCCGGCGCAAAATCTCTTCTTGTTCGCTTGAGGGACATTCGGCTGTGCCCCGCCCCTAATCTATACTTCAACTGGTTTAATGACCTTGTTCCCTTATATTTGAATGCTCAAGTGTTCCTATTGTACCACAGCCAAATGTCTTCGTCCTTAATTTTTTACATTTAATTGTACACTTTATCCATTCCTTACATTTAAAGATTTACGCTATAATGCGACGCACCATTATTTTTTGAACGGAATATTTATACTTATCTCCGCTCCCTAATCCATTAGTCCTAGTGGACGGATTTCATCTATTTATATCATTAGCTTTCCTTGCTTTCTGCCTACACTGATTCTGCTGGCAGACAAACCAGTTGCCATGTACAGTGTATTAAACATGCTCAAAGAGTCCCAGTTCATAGAGTACAAGCGAGCCATGTGCGGTGATATTTGATGCGAAAAGTACAAAACTTTTTCGTGATGAAATGTTTGAACAATATAAATCCATCGTCCACCGATGCCCAGATGATCAAACAAAGTTCAACCGTTACACGATATTATCCGAGCCCTTAATTCCTCTTTTAGTCATTGGAGGTGTTGGAAATAGAGCAGTGTCGACTGGTGCCCCTTAGCAAGTAGCTGACCCCAAAACTAGCAAAGTTTGATCAGCACCAACTGATAAGGCATGGCACAACTGGTGGATGACAACGTATGTTGAAGTCAGCACCATGAATAACTGTAATTAGATCAACGAGGCCGTAGGTTAGAAAATACAGTATTCACAGAATCATCATTGGTGCTTAGCGCTAATGGGTGATGGTGCCGACAATATTCCCGGAGCGTGGCGGGTGTCGGTAGAAAAACTGCACTTGGCCTCTTGCAGAAACCCATCGGCGGCATGGCAGAAATTTATGCCAACTTAGACAAAGTGGCACAGATTACCAGATTGATAGAGCCAAAAGGTGGGATACGTTATTGGCTGAAAGGCCGGCGGATTTATCCTATCCAGCACACCACCATCAAAACCGATGTCGCCCTCGATATTGCACCCAGAGCCGCTCACTCTTTGCGCGCAAGCAATAGCGTGATCAACTCACTGGAATACTGGCCGTTATAGGTTTAAACGTTGGCTCCAATGAAGTGATGAATAGATGGATTCATCACCAATAATGAACAACCGACCCAAGATAATCATATATCAAACTGCATACCGCTCACTCAAGACAATGGCGAGGAAGCATTGCCAACAGTTCAAATTCAGTCAGCCCGTTATGAGAACCTCACCAGAAGCGGATTTAAATCGTTGGGTGGAAAAACTCAATCAAATGAACTTTTTGCGTTTCCAGAAACCGATAATTTAGATTATGCTGTACGCCAACGGTGGGCATTTCTTCTGATGAAACGGTGAAGCAACTTCGCTACAGTTGATTATTGGGCGCACCGCAGCCTCGAAAAGAACAACTGCGCCCGTTGCTTCAAAACCGGTTTTAAGAAAATCCTGCACTATTCAAAGTAGGGCCGAGAGCTTCAGGAAGTACAGCCCTCACCATCTTTGCCCGTATTGGCATTCGATGTGCGGGTGTCGTTTTTCGACCATGTTGGGGTCCTATGTATGCTTTTGGGCGTCATAATATGGACGATCTGGCAGAGAACGTTGTTTGGGGCATCAGAGCCATCAGTTTTGAAGTTGCAGGCAAAAGGTAAAATCAAGCTGACCTTCCTTGATTCCATTGAGACAAGCCGCCGGTACGCGTGGAGATGCTGATGTAACATTAAGAACTGCAAGCAAATTGCTATGGAAGAACTCTCACACTGCAAGGCACTCTTGAAAAGGCTCTTTTAAAGGTAGATTGCCATTGTTGTGCTCCGTATGGGACGTCGCGGTGTCTTAATTGATAGCGTGCGCTATTCCTTGCAATCTAATGAAATCGCTAACCGTTTAAGTGAATTAGAAGAACCAGCTATATCTTGCTTAGGTAATGAAATTAATTTAACCTCAACCAAGCAATTACAGGAAATTTTATTTGATAAATTAGGTTTGCAGTTATTCAAAGAAAACGCAAAGGTGCATAAATACTATGAGAGTATTAGAGGAACTGGCATTTGATCATGAATTACAAAAGTGTTGGGTTGAACATGTGGTCTCAGCAGAGCTAAAAATCACCTATGCAAACAAATTTGCCTGAATGGTGAATCCACCAAGGCCGGGTCGAAATTACGCCATTCACCACCTGCATCAAAGCGGTGACAGCCACTGGTCGTCTTTCATCAAGCGATCAGATCTACAAAACGACCGATTCGTAATAATGAAGGCCGCCATGTTATGAGGCATTGTACGCAGAAAACTTTACTGTTATTGCTGCAACTATTCTCAAATCCAGAGCTGCGTACGCGCACCTATCACCGGAATCAAACAGTGCGCCTTTACGAGCAAGGATATTCACCCGCTCTACCACAGCAGAAATCTTTGGTGCTCGCACGGATGGTAACGTGAACAACGTGTAATGCAGCGGTGCCCAGTTTGAACTACCGGTATATATATTGCTGGTTATCACGCGTCAACTCGAAGTAAGCCATTGGATACTAGGCTACTATATGGATTTGCTGTTTCATTCTATCCTGGCGCGCAAACCTTTATGCACGATATTCATGCAGCCAAAGCTTCAAGGCTGCGCCGGAGCCCTATTCAGGCGTCGGTACCTATCTGCAGATGTGCTCTACAATGGTATGCGCCATTGAAGCAGCCAGACGCCGCGTCAAATGCGATCTGAACACTGCCGCAGACATTATCAAACGTGCCATGATTCAATTCGGATCAAAACTACAAAGCGATCCGATATTGGAAGTGATTGTACGGGTGCACGATAGTTGAATTTTGATGAAAAGTCCGCGTTTTATGGCGAGCTCATCAAAACTACCGTGGAAGTGCAAACGGTTTAATGCGTGCCATTGATTGTAGATGTAGGAAGCGAAGAGGCAACAACTGGGATGAGGCTCACTGTGAACTGATGAATGAAGTTAAATTGCCTCTTTTGCAGCTAGACGCGCCGAGGCCGCCAGTATTACCAGCAATATGAATGGCATCTCCGCCGTCTTACTGGACAATTCGACCCACTAGGTGGCATATCGTGACGGTGAAGTCTGCTGTCATGGATGGATGATGGAAATGCACCCTTCTACAAAGAAGAGAGTGAGAGAAATATTGCTCCATGCAGGTGATATTTTTTATGCAGGTATCAATTGCTGAACATATATGGCTCATCCCACAAAGGCGAAGCGCGCATAGTCATAGAGAAAGAAGACAGTATTTAATGGAATTAAAAGGATTTTATAGACAGAAGAATCAACAAAATCAGAAATCATTGCACTTCTTGTATGGAACTTGGTCTTCATTCCTACCTTAGCTATACACAAGGCAAATCTTTAGCACTTTGCTGACAGCAAATATTAGGCAAAACACCGGAACATGTGAAATGGTGTCTGAAACTTAATGAAAATGAGTTGGGCGTTGCAGTACAGGAACAGAGCATGGTGGAACACCAATCACTTGTGCGATTGTGGTGCTTTAGGCGATCCTGAGGTGAAGGTTGAGTGTTAAAAGGCATATCACGCCAAGAGACAAGTTCCTGACCAAAGCGATTAGCGGTAGCTCATTTAGTAGCGGATGTTCATGGAGCCAATCATATCATATTCAGAAGCCGTGTTGTTTGCCGAAATGACCAGTGAAAGTAGCCAGCAAGATCAACACGGCATCATTTAATTGAAAAAATGGCGAAGTTGTTTTGAGAAAGAACATGATATAGATGTGCTGATTTGATCATATGATATTTTCAAACGGGTGAGCGCACGTGAAGTCTTTGAATTTTCTTATGGAATTCAAAGCTCCGATAAAGTCCTTTATCGGACAAGCTGCTGCGCTCAATCGTACTTTATAACGAGACCACAGAAATTACAGTTTACACATTGGCAGGGAACTTATTCACCAAAACAAGTTGGCGGTTTAATATCAGATGGTTACTCAGCAAAATCATGAGTTGAGCCTTTGACCTCCAGTGCGCGTATGGGCGGGCACCATTCACCAACAATAGGTAATTCAGGGTTCAAACTGATCAAAATTATTGCCGCCACTACCGCGTTGTGGTCGCCGATTATTTAAACGTGGTGAAAACGCCTCCATGCTCTCTTCTTGCTCACATAGCTGGCTCTTTATACAGTAGATTACCCAAACTGTCTGCCCTTTGTGCATAACCATCAATGGGAAGCCTGTGGAGTATCGCCTATTGCTCTGGTAAATTCAGGAACAGTAGGCATGGGGATTTGCTGGCATGATTGGGCATCAGCGGAATCATCTGCGATGGGCGCATCAATAGCTTCCGCCAGAAATGCCTCCTGGCCCATGGCTTCTGGCTGCCGTCAGTTCTCATGGCAATGGGTGAAACCCATACCCGGCAGGTAATGAGGCATCGATTGGGCGTCTGATCGCGCTATCGACAGTATATCAATTGCTCTAGGTATGCATCATATCGATCGCCAGTAGTGGAATTAGTGGAAGTAAACCCTGTCCCTTAAACATTTGAGCAATACAGTGGTTATATCCTTTTGCTTCTATGATCAATTTCTAATTCGTTGCAATTAATTATGTTTTAATGCCTCTTTTCTAACATTGGTATTAAAATTTAATCAGTATTTCAAGGTCCTTTGTAAGGATTGCTTTTGGCATCCTGTGGCAATACCCAATTTTGTTTTCTTCTAGCTCGCCATTTATTATTTCAAAAAATATCGTTTCCTGCTGATGCACTTCTATCATTTGCAGTAAGCATACAATCCATAAGTTATTTTGCCTTGCTAGTTGAAATCCATTAAAATTCCTCAAACAACACTCCCCATCATGGCCACAATAGTTGGCTGGATTATTTGGGATTGTATGAGTATTAGGAATTGCCAGGGAGTGGTGCATGGTTTTCGCTCCGCGGAAGGTGCATTGAGTAGTGTGGCCTTAGTTGCTTTTTGCGTCGCAATGGCATCTACTCCAGAGCTAGTAGTCCTGCATCAATTTTGTACAACTGGGACCCAACAAACCTACGAATGGATAGCAGCATCTATTAGCAGCACCTGGCGGCTACCTTGGTAGCTAAGTGGGCACTCGTATTTAGTCACTTGTGGATTATCTTTGCCTGTAGTAATAAATCGGCTGATGGAAAACCTTTCTTTTTTGACCGCACTTTTAAACGCTTGTAGAATCCTTACCTACAGTATGGTTTGCTGGCGGATTGCTCAGTGCTGGCTTGTGATATCTTAGTGCGCTGCTCAAACTGGGACGAAACTATAGATTATGGCATTGCCAACACCCTCTACGACGTCATTCAATGTTTAGTAATAGGACAACGTTATATCGTTAGGGAAGCTGGCATACTAGGTATTCCGCCAGCTCATTTTAATAGCCAAAATAAGCGATTTTGTTTAAAGTACGGATCCACGAAGCACTACAGTAGTTTTGTTGGTATTATCATAATGGGATTAGGTGCAGCATTAGCAAATTGGTTTATTTCTTGCCAATCTTTAGTTGCTGCAACCTTTTCCCTGGCAAGGTTGGATCGCAACAGGATGTATTCTAATCAGCTGCTGGTTTTTATTAAATGGATTGTAAAAGATAAAAGGAAAACAATGCATAAATTTAACCGCACTTACAAACAAATTTGATCTTTCACTTGCACAACTTGGCCCAACATCACTTGATAATCAAGTCAAAACATTAGAGCAAAGCGTTATTGGATAGTTTCAAAAGTCAAACTATATAAGTATTAGCTCGTCAAGACAGTTAGCCACAACAGTTCAAGATAAAATGCACAGCACATGTTGGTATATTTCTGGCACTATTCAGTTTTTCTTGTTCTTAGCTAAATTAGATTTGCACCAGACAATTTGAATCTTTCACCCAGCAGGAAAGGATCAAGATAAAATGTAGTTTTCTGCGATACCAATCCCTGATAATCTTGCCCCAACCAATAGTGCTAGATTTATGAATAAAAGGCTATAAAACACGAGTCTTAATATTTCCTTAGTTGCCAGTACCGATTATCATTAGAATCAACACAAACTTAGTATAACTTTCTCTTAGAATGAACAATACCATAACTAAAGGTAGAAACCTGGGACTTATATATTAGTAAGTTCGCTATCTTTGAGAAGTTTCTTAGGAACCATTAGATAAATCTCCAAAGGCTGTATCCAGCATATTATTTGGTGCCTACCATTTTGATACAGATTAGGTTAGAATGGCAATTTAGGATTTATCATCACCTGATGTGATTAGACAAAATTTGTTAAAAATGGTATCACCTTTGATAAAACAATCATTTTATATTCCGATAATCAATTAGCAGCTTATCGTGTATTCTGGGCCTTAAAATGACGGGGTAAAAGATGTTCGTATGATGAAATGGCAACCTTTCCAACCCTGGATTGGATGCTAACTTTATGAAACAATATAAATACACAAACCAGAATCCCATTTTGGTATCTCTCTAATAAATCAAGCTTCGATATTAGAGCACAAAAGAGATTATCGATGCTGACAACATGGATTAAAACTCATTGAAAGCAACCGAGCATGGGATAGATACATCAGTAAAAGTCAGTGGTTATGATTACATTCCAGGAAAGGCCAGACCCACAAAGGTGCTATTTGGGGATTTGCAGGTACAGATTCTTCTAATACTGGCTGATTATTTATAAGTCCAATTGTACATTTACATAATAATCCAGGTAATTTTTGCATGCCAAACACAAAATTATCAAAAAGGCCAAGTAAACTCGCATTTATTGTAGTACGAGTTAGCGAGCCGGTGTACCTTAGTTCGCGTAAAATTAGCAGGTTGGGACCATGCAGCTGCTTTATAGTGGTGGCTGGAATCAGTGGCAAATGGATTCAATCTACCCAGTTCAAAGATTACTAATAATATAATGAGCCGGATTGCAAAAATGATTTTGGTAAAGAAGTAATGAAAAACTCTTGTAAAGAAGATTGTTGCTTGTCATAAATGAAAGTGCAGTCAGAGAAAAACACAGAATTTCAGCCGCACTATATCAAAAACATATTTTCTAGCCAAAGTTAGCCGTCACCTTATTTTTAAATACTGACCCTGTAGTTCTAAAGAAGAATATTTATGCTTTTAACTTGGATTACTTTTGGAGATTTTACTCAGTTTTATAATGCGGCGTAGGCGCTTTGCTTCTTACTAGCATTCACGTACTATATCACCAAAATAACAAATCTTTATAGCCTTCTGTGGCAGTGCCATTACAATCCATCGGTTTCTTTCTACCAAAGAAATCAGGTATATTAAATATTGATCCAGCTGAAAATTTTGCCTTTTGGCAGTGATGCTCAGTGCCCTTTGTATTTGGCATCGGTATTTCTTGCTGGCGGTTGTACGACAGGTGCGTAATTACCGTGCTGCGGAAGGCAAGTCCCGGCGGTTAGGTTGCATTATTCCTTATGTAATATTGTTAAGTGCCATCATGCGTACTGGCCCATTAGAGTGAATTCAAAACTTCTACCAGTATCAATATGGGCAACACAACATTTACGATACGTTGATATATCACCTTGGTAGTTAGTCATTAATAACTGGTAGCGCTTTCTATATGCAAACATCCATGCAAACCAAGCATAAAAAGTCGCTTTAAAACTGAAAACTAGGACTTACTCACTTCTTCTTTGAAAAACGCTGGCATCATTTTCTCTGCCCGTATTTAATCAGATTAATCTTTGCCGCTTGGCACTCATTGTTTACTACAGCCCGTGAAGTTTGGACTTAGAGTTCCGGGTCCATCAGCCAATATCAACGTTTCCTCGTTACCGTGACAGTAGTTATTAGCTAGAGCGTATTGCAATTTTAAAAGTTTTGTGGATCATTCATCAGCGCAAGCAAACAATGAATTTCGTGTCCGCGTACAGATGCCACCACGATTCTACGCAGCAGACTCGAAAACATTCTCATGAGCATTGGTACAGCCAGGTGGCTGTTCTCAGTAGCAGTTTAGTCAAACTGCCTTTTCTCACCGGGGTTGGGTCTCATTTGCAGTGATGATTCTCGGCAGGTGGCAGCTACTTACCATTATCCGTCCACAGCGTTTAAAATTATCAAAGCATCATAAGGGGTTTATGCAATCATTCTGGAATTCTGGCCTCGGCCTTGTTTATTCTCTCATTGAAGCCAAGGAAGTATGGCTAAGTTAAATAAAAGGCGATGGCACAAGAAATTAGATTCAGCTGCACCCAAAGCACTTTGACTACTCCCTTGGGCTGACTCAGAGAAGATTGTAAGTCCCACAGGCTTCAAGGCAAATTGATGATGCAAGCTGTTCAATTACATTGATTCAGAAATAATAAAAAAGTGCAGTCAGAAAATACACCATTCAGCCGCACTTTTACTAATGAATCAAAATAATTAAAATCAATTCGATGATGCCTGCACCACCAGTTTTCACCAAAACTTGATTTACCGTTTACAGGTGCAACCCAGCCATAGGATTCCCTTAGAAAAAGAAGACATTTTGGTAAAAGTGTCACGGTACTTTATCTTCTGGTTGCGAGGTGATTGGTAATCATCAGCATCACGATATTCATCATGTAAGCTGAGAGATTTGGATAAATCCCTTGCTTCCACTTCAACATTTCTTCACACGAATAAGTAATTAGATATCTATAATATTTTGTGGTGAAGTTCTGCTTGTTTGCTATCCACTTCCTTGTACTCAAATTCATGGCATTCATGTACTTGCTCAACCAAATCATGACATTATTTCTAATGCTTAGGATCTAAAATGTTGGGGAATCATAAATGTCGCGATAACTTTGACCTTTGAAATTTAGGTTTAACTTTAATACCTTAATCATAGTGTCTCCTTGGCTTTATGTAGGAATATGATAACAAGTTACTTATAATAAATAAAGTTGCAATAAATTTAAAACTCTGTATAATAAACGACTATTTTTCTGCATTGGCATTACACGGCTATCAAAGAAGTTTTCGCTAAAAGTGCAGTCATTTTTCGAAAGATTTCTTTTGCTAATCGCAATCCTGGAAATAAAGCTGTTTAAATATTATTTGAAGAGAAACATTATGAATCCAATTTATTGGAAAAAACAATTCATTGGTCAACATGCCGTTACTCCTAGAACCGGCGCGATTGCATTAAACCTTCTGCGGTTATGGCGAAAACCCATAGACGATACCACATTCATGTTTCTTGTTATAAAAGATATGAAAGAGGTCAAGACTTACCCATTAACCATCTTCCACAAAGAGCGTACTTCCATGCAGCAGGTAAAATCCCAGTGGTTTCTTCAAACTTGAAGGTCATTCCATCTGAAGGCGAAACTTTAATTGCACGTTAATCTGACCCATCCAATTCCATTATTCCCAGAAAGTTTTCTTAACGAAATCAAGTTATGTAACTGTCGTTTTCTGTAAACCCCACAAATCAAGCCCTGACTTAGTGCAATGATTGGTGCTTCTGCAACGTAACCTTATCTGACGTACCTGGCTTCGGCCCCTATCAATTGCAGCGCGCGTTGGTTTATCGACAACCAATTCATGTCGCGACCCAACTATAGCTGAACAAAACAAAGCCATTTGGACTTGAGTGGTTGCAGTGCCCCAGCAAAGCCGTATTAATGGATTTGAATCTAGGCAGACATTTTAACTGAAGAACAAATGTGGCAGCGGTAGTGACTACGGTCATCAACAACAAGTTGTGATTGAAGCAATCAAAGAATTTTTGAAAGAGCAGGCAAACCACGTTAGAGTTCGTTTTCCTGACCAAACACAGATTTAATCAACAAAGTAAAGCGGTGCAGAGCACGTTTAGGCGATGCATGCCGCATTACTGAAAACAAAGCACATTACGAACAAATTGATGCGATTAAAGCGGATGTGATTGCACAAATCACGGCTGAGATGGAAGAAATCATGAAGAATTAAAGTCGTGGATATTTCACCTGCCAATAGTCGTTTCGTGGCCGTATCATTGGGTAGACACGTATTGATGGTCGTACAGGTGATACCGTTCGTGCATTAGATATTTATGCTGGTGTATTACACGTACTCACGGTTCTTAATTTCACCGTGGTGAAACGCAAAGGCATTAAGCCGTTTACGCAGCGTTAGGTTACTGAACGTGATGCACCGTCATTGATGAATTAACAGGTAGACAATCAGATATTGCCTTCCCACTAACTTCCTCCATACTCTGTAGGTGCGACAGAGTGCAATCAGGCTCGCCCAAAGGCGATAATGAAATCCAGTCACGTACGGTTTAGCAAAGAAACGCAGTGTACTTGTAGTTATGCCTAGTCTTGCAGAATTCCCGTATGTCATGCGTATTGTATCTGAAATCACATAGATCTAACGGTTTCTTTGCTTCTGCCATCTACCCTTGTGGTACGTCTTAGCATTAATGGATGCGGGCGTTCCCAATCAAAGCCCGCTGTTGCAGGTATCGCAATGGGCTTGGTGAAGAAGAAGAATTCGTGGTTCTTTCCAATTATCTTGGGTGATGAAAGTTCACTTAGGTGATGGACTAAAGTGGCAAAGGCACGTGATTATCGCACTTCAAATGGATATCAAATTGAAGGTATCACCTGAAATTATACCGTTACATTAAACCAAACGAAAGGTGCTCATGCATTCTTGGCGTAATGGAACAAGCAATCCCTGCCACGTGCAGATAACCTGACTACGCACCGCGTATTCGCACCATGAAAATTCCAATCCGAGAGAAAGTCAAGATGTTATCATTAAAGGTGGTGCAACTATCCGGTAGGAAACTAACTGGAAGAAACCAGTACGTCTATCGATATCGATTGAAGTGATGGTACGATGAAAATCGCATACCGGTGGTGTGATGCGGCCGAAAAGAATGCTTGATGGCACATGTTGAAGAAATTATTTATGAGTTGAAGCGGGCACCAATTTACAAGGTAAAGTAATAAATCTTGCTGACTTCCAGTGCATTCATCGCTATCGTTGGAAATAAAGAGTTTAGATTCCTTATTTCTCGATCGCAGAAGAGCAGCGTAGAAGTGGTAATTTATCTTCAAGTTGGTCAAGAGTGACCCGGTTAAGTGGATTGAAATCCGATCGCCAAGGTCGTATCCGCTTAACCGCAGAGATCTTGCACCAAAGAGCAAAACTGAGCAGAATCTGCAGCAGAAGACATTTCAAACAAGAATAATCACAGGGTGTAGATTTGGATTTACACACGTTTTGGTCTCAAACCTTATAAAACAGTACAGTATTTTAGTTATTCCATTTTCTAGTTTCGTTATCTAGCCTAAATTATGATTTTATTTAGCTGAATTTGTGTACAATCAGGAAACGTGTTGTCGCACCGATAAAGTCAATGCTAGCGGATCAGAGCGCCAGATGCGCACTTCAGACAAGTGATGATTGCCCAGATCAGGCAGTTTTATTAGTTAGAATATAATGAAGGAACAGGCGACATACATACGGTGTAATGGCGTATTATGCAAATTCCCTCAGTTTTATGGGGTCTCGCACATTATGACTTCCACAAGCCCTCGCGTTACGGCAAAGATGGCTTCCGTTTGGTGTTGGGGCTTGCACTGGCAAGAAGATTGCGACGATTGCATTTAGAACCCTTTAATGCGGTGTTTTAGATTGGACCAAGTTATATTTCTGCCCATGCCGTGGTTTTAAATTTTTATTACGTCAGACACTATAATCTTGCACAGAGACAGTTTTGTGAAGTTTTATGAAGCCGTGCAAGATCTATCGCATTATCTGAAGAACTCCTGTTGGAACGAACAAAATTAAAACCACAAAATATACCAACCTTGTTGGAACTAAAGGGGCTATCTAAGGACTTCGGGAACAAGTATCGTTCAATACTATTTAGGTAATGACTGTGGGTGACTTGCAAGGCAGGCAGCCAGATTTGCAAGAAACTCGCAACAATGGCAAAATGTAGCAGAACCTACTTTATCCTAATAGAACAAAAACTCAATTTGGGGCAAATTAATACTAGGTAGGCTGCAGCTTTATTCAGACTTGCTATTGCAGATCAGGTGTATAACTTTGAGGTATCGTTTTTGCCGTGTAGAGGCTGATGAAATTAAATCATGGCTCAAACTGAGAGACGAAAAGAAGAAAAAGAAAATGCGGTCACAAAAACAGCTGTTTTTAGACTTGCCCTCTTTCTTGTACTTAACAAATAAACCTGAAGCTAAGTGAGCTTTCACCTTATATTCAGGCATTTGTGTGAACCAAAATCACTTTTAATGATTTAGGCTGCCTGAATTCATTCTAAAAGCCGTTTCTGACCTTGGTTTAAACCTGTGTAATCCAACAAACTTGTATTATGCTCTTCTAGAAGGCGAGATGCTTACTTAGTATGGCACAAACCAGTAGTAGTAAAACTGCCACATTCTCTTACCTATACTTTTGGCTAAAAATTAATTCAGCCGCAAAACATCCACGTTATTATTGGTGATGGCACCAACACGTGAACTTGCCATTCAAGTTGCCGAGTACTTCGAACACTTATGAAATATACCAAAGCATCAATATCGTAACCCTTTATGGTAGCCAACATTGCAGCATTCAATTACATTGCATTATTCAAAACAAATTGCAAGTTGTGTGGAATTACGCAGGTCGTATTTTGGATCCATCGTCGCCAACACATTAAATCTATCCCCAGATTAAAGAAAGCGATCGTACTCCGGTAGAAACAGATGGAAATCGCTTCGCGCGACTTTATTGATGATGCCAAACCATTATGGCTGAATTACCAGAGAGCACCAAACTGCGCTTTCAACCATGCAGAGCCAATTCGTCGCCACAAGGCAACCATGGACGATCCACAAGTGAAGATCAAAGTAAATGATAATGCGCCTGTGTGAAGCAAAATTGTTGGTATATTTCCGAGTTTCCATAAAGGCGTGCATTATTACGCTTCTCCAGAAGTAAACTGGTAAAGCGTCATCTTTACCCGTACAAAACCGGGCGCGGTACTGACTGGATTATCCGAAAACACGGTTTCCGTGCGGCCTTAAACGGTGATGCCCAGCGCAACAATTGCGTGACCAGGTATGGATCGCTTGCATGGTAGTATGCAAACATTATGGGTGCAACTGAGTGTTGCTGCGCGCAGTATCGATATTAGACGAATTAGTCATGGTGAACTGACATCCCACTTGATGCAGGTCTTACATTCGCCGTATCAGCCATGCTAGTCCATGCAGGTCGTTCTGGTCGGGCATTATTCGTTTAGACCACGTAGACGCCATTGCTTCGTAATATCAGACGCCAGTGAAAAACCAATCAATGAGGTTGGTTACCGTCCTTGGAAGTGTTGCAAGCCTGTCGTCGTAAAGAAATTCCAGAACAAGATTGCAAGCAGTTGGAACATCACGATCTGAAATATGTCGTAACCCCAGTAGATTTATTCACGCAGATCAGGATCGAAGATATTGCTGCAGCCATGTTAGTATTGCTTCAAGGCAAACAAAAACTCATTCTTCCACACAGTCACCCAATGGATAAACATCGTCATGACCGTAATGATCGCGGTGATCATGAAATCCACGTTCAGCTGAACGTCGTGGTAAAGACGTAAAGGCTACCAGCGACACAGCCGATGGACTTATATCGCGCAAAGTGGGTCCAGTACCCAGATGGTGCCAGAAGTACGTCATGTTATGGAAGCGCTATCGCGAATGCTGGAAGGTGATATTAACAGCCGTTACATTGGCCATATCAGAAGCTTTAGATGACTACTCTACATGTTGAATTACCACAGGGCATGCCAAAAGATGCTGTCAACAGACTATCGGTAAAACCTCGCGTTTTAAATAAACCAAATGCAAATGAGGCTTTATGTGCGACTGATCAGACAACACAGGTGCGGACGTGGTGGTAACGACTTTTGCGTGAAAAGGCCGTCGCGATGGTCGTCGCAATCGATCGCGAGACCGTGGTCAAGATCGCTTCCATGTGGTGAACGAAATGGCGAGACGTCGTCAGCGTAAATTTAACGATAAAAACCAGCCGCACTTTTTAATGAACGTAGTCGCCGAGATCCTCAGCGTTAATCTCTTATTACAACAGCCCTTAGAAGTAAAAGGGGCTTTTTATATGTCATAATTCTCGTTACACGTCTCTTATCTCAATTTATAAGGTTTCTCTAATAGAAAGGTCTACTTTTACGTATTATTGCTGCCTTTGCATTATTACTTTGGGCAGTGGATAGGTGTTCCCTTGGCAAAATTATGCACGGACCAAAGCCCTTACACTGCGATCGTAAATCGCGGTAGCCTTATTGTTATCCAGTACCATTAACCACCCCATTTACTGTTTTATTGTAGGAATGAGGGCGAATCTGGCAATGGAATACGAGATGTAGCAAAACCTACGCTGACAGTTATTTGAGTTCAGCCACAAATTCAAAACCCAGAGAAATAACGATCAACTGACGAATTAGAGAACAACAATATTGGATATTACCCGGCTGCGAAATCTTTGTGACAGCTCAACGCATGTGCAGAAAGGAATTTCAGTTAGGGCCTCTTATACTTCTGCCTCTTGGCAGCTTGTATAGGTGAAAATCGTCCGAAAGATTTAGCTCAAGTCCAGCAAGAAATTATCATTTGCGGGCAGGAGACATGAGAAAATTATTATCCAAGCACGAGAAAAGAAACTCCCTGCACTCAGGCGCAGAATAACAAGCAGTTAACCCAAGAGGAATTAGTGATACCAGTGGCTGAAGGCAAAATTCCTTACATACCATGCAACCAGTATTGACGTGGCGGCTGCGCAACAAATTCGTCCTAACTCAGGATTGCATTTGACCCAACGGATGCGATGACCGTGCATTGGTATCTCTTCCACGACTCATGTAATGAGCTGCAACCAGGCTTGGCTGGATCTTTACGCAAATAATGCCATTGAGAACAGGATTAATTGATCGCATTGAGGAAAATATTTCCGCCATCTACCGCATATTTGACTATGCTGCATACTAGGCTTATTTAGAGCATGGTTGAGACGTCCTCAATATCAACCCGCTCTTTAAGAAAATACAAAGGAGTTTAGCATGGCGATTGTAGCGCTGCGCTACTTCAAGAATCGCATTGGGACATATGCCACCTCCTCAGCAGCTGGCGTACGCGCAGGGCGGTAGTGCTCACCAAAGATGCACGTGCCGTGAGGACATCACATAGTCTAACGATGCTCGAGACAAAGTAGTTAAAAGCTGGATCAGAATATCTGCATTGGCTACTCGACCAGATGCCTGGTAGTGTCTCCAGAAGAAGATCGAATTTGGTATTCATTTAGCTGGCATATATAATATGAGGACGGGGCATATTTTAGATGCGTCGACTAACTATTAGGCGCAATCCATGATAACTGGTTAGATGGACAATCTTCAGCTAATATCGAAAGCGTCATTAACTGCAAAACTTTAAAACATGCTACGCTCGCGGCTGTGAAGCTCATCAATACCTGTCGAGAATATTCGACTGTGCATGAACAGCATCAGAATTATCACGCGTCTAAGAGCCACCTCACTGCGACCAGCAACAGTAAAGTGCGGTCAGAGCAATTGCTCTTTTATTGAACCCAAAGAGAAACAAGAGAAAAGTCTTCAAGACAAAATATGCCAAAGAAAACGTAAAGAAAAGCATCGAGGGATTCTGTTTCACGCACTTTGCGTAACACGTCACGCCTTACAAAACACCCGTAAAGGGCAAGACAGTTTTCAGCGCTACGCTTTGCAGTTAGTGGTTTCAAGGAGATGACTAGGCGCGCATATGCATGTTCGCCCTTGTATTTATTGTTTACTATTAAATATTATTGACACTTAATACCACCGAAATGCACCACAGCGCTTTGATGCGCTTCGTTAATGAAATAGGCCTGATCATCCCTCGTGGTGCACTGCCACCAAAGAAACCACCTTGGGTTTTTGATACCATTCTTGCATTTCCGGCAAAGGCTGCTACTGAGATCTTACCGCCAAAGTTCATTCCCTGGCCAGAGCACGTGTCCTGCAACATTGATGTCAATCACTTTTGTAGCAAATCTCAGCTGTTGCCGTCGTCTCGCTTGAGTTCACCATAATTTTGCTCCACCATCTTCTTATAAACAGCACGCCTTTATACTCCACTCGACCTGACAGTTGGAATTTGAGCTTACAGCTGTCGTACAAGCCTAGCAAAGAAATATCGACTACACCTGTTAATGTGTCATAATAGTGCACCAAACACTGCTAAATCGATTTAAAATTACTGATGCTTAAAATCGTGTCGTTTCTTTACGGAGATTCCTGTTGATCATTGTGCGTATGGCTCCGAGCTCTCAGGATCCATCTCTCCTGCTCTTCTTAAAACATGTGATATCCACTAATCGGCCATTTTCATCAGTGATCGTCATCGGATCACGGATATCTCGAAGCCATGGACGAGGATGCATCATTTTGCCTCCAGCCTCGAAACACCACTCTGAAATATAACTCGTCATCTCACCCGCTGATGCCAACTGACAAATTTTATCACCTAATGATACTTTTAGATTTTTCATCTGGGAGTAATTTTTCAAGTTCTTTTTAACTTTGTCTCAGTATCTCAAGATGATGTATATGTGTACGATCCCAAATCAGTTGAGCCACTTTTAGAGTAGTTGATGGTTTTAGAACTTTTAGTTGTCGTTTCTGACTTCTTAGATAAACCTCAGCTATGATCAAATGCTTCGAGGCTGGCGAATTTGTTCTGAATTATCTGTACTGCCTTTCGAGCTAGAAGAACAAGCACTTTAATGCCATAACACAAGAAAGAGCAATGATTGAAAGTTTAATTTACTCATAGGAGAACTTTATTAGTTCATAGTTTTTATAAATAGATGTGCACAATTTATCAGAAAAATAAAAATAATTTGCAATAGCATTGTCAAAATTCTTAACTTTTTGTAAAATTTTACTCCAAAGTTTATAAAACTCAAATTAAATTTTAGTGAATATATGGCTCTTTAAATTTCCTCTTTTCTTTAGGTGCAATTTGTGTAGCGGTAGCCTTTACTGCTTACGCAGAAGAACAAACAACATTAGATACCATCATGGCTAACTGATACTGAAATCAAAGCGAGTCAAATTAAAAACTCTGTAGTCATTCCAAGAAGAATTAGTGGCTGATAATTAGACTTAGTGCATGTGCAACTGATGTAGGCATCAGCGATAATGGTCGTCGTAATAAAAGGCTTTGCAATGCGAGCTGCAGAAGGCAACCGTCATGTTGGTATTAGGTGTTGATGGGAGTTAATTTACCTGAATCTAGAAGAAAGCTTCACTTTATGCTCGCTATGGTAACCTTCCAATAGCTCACGATTAAGTATTGACCTGAATTAGGTCAAGGCATTGACATTATGCGAGGTTCAGACTCTTTTCAATGCAGGAAGTGGATCACTGGAGGTTCAGTAAACTATCGCACTCTTGGTGAGGGATATTATTCTACCAGGTCAAAATGGGGCGTATTGCTTAAAAATGGTTACGCAAGTAAAAATCGAGAATGACACACACCTTAGGTGTAGCTTATGAGATGACAAATTTGATGCAACCTTACTCTATCTTCTCATCGTCACGGACATGAAATAGAAAAGCCGTGGCAACGGTGAAGATATTTTGCAATGCACGAGATTCCCGACCCATCCCATCATAAAAATCATAGTTATTTAGCGAAAATTGGCTATTTCATCACGCATCGCATCGCATAAGCGCATCATTTCAATGGACAAAACTCAAATAATTTTGTTGATGAAAAATCTTACCAACTATCAGGCATCTAGCGCGAATCTGAAGATATTGGTAAACGTTATACTAACGCCGCCTAAGATATTTTTCCGGAAAATAATCGTTGGTTAAGTCAGTGTGAAAACTGACTTTGATTGGCAAAAAACGAATGTTGCGTTCAAAATACACTACAAAGTGGGCATAATTATAATGCTGATTTTAGCAAACCATCGGAAAAACGTTTATACTGAAATCCAAGATCACACATGAATACCGATTTATGCGTGGATCGTTACGCGCTGATTTTCAGCCATGGGAAAGCTGTTTTGAGTAGCCATCAATTCACTATAAAAACCGGTATTTCACAAAAGATTTTTGATAACCGCAATAATCATGAATATCCAAATATAAATGCCGATGGATCTAGTGCAAAAGATAGCGAATCCATTCAACATCCGGTAAGAACACGTTCATTCTTCACTCAGTTACAGAGATAACGTAACTTGAATGACATTTTTCTAGCCAACTTAGTATTCGCTATGATTAGATGAATTGGTGCCACAAGATTTAATGCGACCTGTCGTGCTTGTAGCAGCACTCCCCATCAAATACATTCCAAAGTGTCAGTGGTTCATTAGGATCTGATGCTCAACTTAATGATATTTGGAAAATCGGTTATAACATTTCTACTGGTTTCGTATTCCAACAGCCCTCAGAGATGTATTTTACTTATAACTCATGCAGCGGGTAACTGATAGTCAAAATCCTGATTTAGAAGCTGAACAAGCGCTTAATCAATCTATTCATCTTCAAGCAGAACACCAATTAGAGTTCATTCAGGTCTAAATCTAGTATCACACTCGTTATAAACTTCCTCTATGAACAGGAATCAACCTATAAAAGCGGAATCAATTCTGCGATCCATATAGTGCTGGCTATGAGACAGTCACCTCATTACACAACTCATCGCACAACAAAGCAGTAAACATTGATCGCGCTAGAATTTCAGGTGTGAATTCACCAGCAAAGTTAACTTGAACAAGTTTCTTCTGACCATTCCACAAGGTTGCAATTTAGCTAATCTCGGTTATGCCAAAGGAAAAATTGAGTGGCACCTGAAGCGAAAGTTTCTATTTCTATTCAGCCAACTAAAAGTGATTTTAGTATCAGCTGCGAAAGATCCAAATGACCTTTGGGGAATTAATGCAGCTAGTTACCTTTATGCGAAGAAAGCTAAAGATGCGCAAATAGTACAGCACAGGCTAACTTTTTGAAAGAGAAGTCAAAAGCTCACCTTTATCTCAATAATTCAGCTGTCTTATTCGATCCATATGGTTTTCGGTAAAGTGAATAAAAATATCACACTACGAGCAGGGACTTTATAACTTATTTAATCGCAAATATCGCTACATGGGATACCCTACGTGCATTAACAAAATAAGTACTACTGATTCTAGTTGATAAAGAAGGAAAGGTTTAGAAGCGTTTTTATGCGCTGCATGTAATTTCGCAGCATCTGTTGGAAATTCGTTTTTAACTCATTATTTCTTAATCAAAAAGGGCGAACATCATGTTCGCCCTTTTTATTTACCTCACTATTCTTTATTTTTCAAAAGAATCTTTCAAACGTTCATCTGCTCGACGGGATTCACCTTTATAGTTGAAGTTTGTTTAATTGGCGTTCTAATTTTTCTTCAACTTCATTGATAGCTGTATACATATCCTCTGCTGTTGCAGTGGCTAACAGATTACCTAATGGAGTTCCAATTGAAAGCCTCACAGAAAAGCTGCTCTGGCACTTTACTTAAAAAACAAAGTGGGCTAATCAGTTGAGGTGCCATTTCTCTAATTTTTGCAAGTCTCCCTCCACATGTTCACGGGATTGCAGGGGTGATTTTCCATTTGTTTACTTGTGATATTGAGTGTCATAGCATTTACCTCTTTTTGGATAAATGAACCCTTCGGTTCAGTTCATCTTTAATAACAACATATCGACCTTTGCACTGCTTTTTCTCGTGCTTTTTAGGCAAATAAAACAAAATGTTCAAAATATGATCGTGATCTCATTTCTGCAAAATATGATTTTCTTTTCTGTATAAACTTATATGATGCAAAGCTTGTAATAACAAAGGGAAGCACTCTTGCTTTTCTTTTTATGAGATAAATTAGGCTAATTCATCTTGATCGTGCTGTGTTGCTTTTTAAACGTTCGAAGTAATCCTTAGTTTCTGGAAAGCAAATTTCTTTACGCAAACCAATTAATGCTTATCAAGTTCGGGAAGGCCATTAAACCATTCACAATACGCTAAGATCCAGATTAAATCTAAGGTGAGGAATGAACCCGCTCCAACCAGAACAATAACACGAAGGATAGCTAATTTAATACCACGGATACCAACTAAGTAAAGGAAACAACGTCTCAGTATGACATACCACCCTAAACTGTAGTAGAAAGCAAAGAATAATAAGCCAACGGTTACAATGAAGTTGCACCGATTGATGTGCCTAAGCCCTGTGCAAAAAGCGTAGTTGGTCACACTGCGCCAGAAAGCTCAGGATTACTCCATGCACATATAACAAGTACTAATCCCGTCATCGTACATATGATGATGGTATCTCAAAACGCTCCCTCGTCATCGAAAATTAAACTCTTGACGAACGGGTTTTAGTTTGTGCCAGCCGCAGCAGCACAGTGCACCTCAAAACCAGATTCATTTGAGAAAATACTCGCGCAACACCTGATTGAATCGCTTTTATCACGAGTAAAACCGACTGCACCGCCTAAAGCCGCCTGTAGGGTTAAACGCACTATGAATACCAATGCAATTGCAGCAGGCAATTTGTCGTAATTAACGATTAAAGATACAACCGAGGTCACCACAGCCGCTGATTGCACAAAGGCACAATCACTGAAGAAGCTGTCGCAATACGTCTCACACCACCGAGAATAATCATGGCGACCAACACCGTCACCACTGTTGCAGTAATAATAACGGGTACATTGAATGTGTCTTGCATCGCATGCGTAATGGCATTTATTTGAGGGAAGGTACCATACCGAAAAAGCGCCACCAAGACTCTAAAGAGCGCAACAATTTTAGCTAGCTATTTAATACCAAGACCATGTTCGATGTAATACATTGTCCACCGGCCATGAAAACCGTATTTATCTCGAACACGATATTTTCATGCGCAAAACATTCAGCGTATTTAGTTGCCATGCCCAATAATGCTAACCAGCTATCATCCATTGCGCCAGGTCCGCCCTGCTTGCACTCGCAGTCGCTACACCCACGATATTCCCCGTACCAATAGTTGCCGCTACATGCCGTACAAAGTGCCGCAAAAGAAGTACACATCCTCACCTTTATTCGCACCTCCGAGCAAATAACAGCCCAATGCACGCGGCAACAACGAATTTGTAAGAAACCCTAAACGAAGGGTGAGATAAAGTCCTGTTCCGGACAATAGAATGAGTAGGGGCGGTCCCTATACAAAAGCTGCTAATCGCAGACAAGGTTGTCTGTAATGACATTGATGATTCCTCGTCGTTTAAAAATACAACAAACTCGACAAGGAGACAAGAAGAATCCTGATAGAAATATTTTTGATAATACCGATTGTCTTTTGCCCCTGTCCTTTGTCTCGAGCGTTTGGAAAAGCAATCGAAAAATCGACTGCTCTTTTAGCCTTTCGGCGTCCATTTACATCAATAAAATGCAATGGATCCTCCAAGGGTTCGTCCAGTAATAGTCCCTGCGAATCTCGCAGATTGCGCCTGAAAGATTTTACCGTCGGCAGTAGGGCAATTCCCTCACTCTCCAGCTACCTTTCCTTCCTGAACTCACTTTTACGTTTTATTCTTATTGCAAAAAGTACCGCAAATTAACAAACTAAAAGCTAACTCAATGGATTGACGTACATAAGGCTTAGATAACAAGGTGAAAGCTTGATAAAGTCGTGCGGTCGTAAAATTTTTCTTATTTTTGACCGCACTTTTTCTCAGCAATAAAAAATTAGTGCTCTTTTACATGACTCATTGAGTCACATCTATCATCTTAATCAACCACGATTTTGTTTAACCTCATTCTCACTGAAACCGTTAATCATTTTTCAGGTATAGTGTCTCCATTAAAATATTGTGGAAGCATCAATCTTCTATCTTTATCTTCAATAATGAATAATTCCTTTTCCATAATGTTCTGATATAAAAAGAATAATCACAGGTACCTTTTTGCTTTTTACAATTTTATGTTTACGGTCCATTTTTCAAAAACCAGCTAATTTATTCTTTTAATCAGGTCAATCTTTTCCCTTTAACAAACCATGGAAATAAAAGAGTAAAGTTCTTCATTATCTGCCTTAAACCAAAATTTAATGGAACAATATAAACACTTTCATCATCTTGTAATCCCAAACGGCAAATCATCACACTGATTCATAATTTCTCAACATAATATGATAATCAGTGATCGCCCCTATCTCTAGCGTCTAATCTTAGAACATTCCATATTATACTTCCCTTTATTAATAAAAAGCAGACAACATCTGCCTTTCAATTTTAAGGATTATAAAACTCTTTGCTTTTGCCACCACGTTATCCACGGTGAAACCAAAGAGTTTGAATAATTGATCTGCTAGCGTGCTGATTCGCCGAAGCTATTCATACCCACCACGCGACCTTCAAAGCCAACGTATTTATACCAGAAGTCGGCAATGCCCGCTTCAATCGCAACACGTTTGGTTACCGCCAGGTAATACGCTTCACGGTACGCCGCATCTTGTTTATCGAAACGGTTAGTGCTTGCATAGAGACGACACGTACTTTTTACCTTCTGCACTAATGCTTCAGCCAGTCTTTCACCGCTAATTCCACTTCAGAACCTGTTGCAATGAAGATTAACCTGGTGTGCCTCACAGTCTTTAATAGCATAAGCACCGCGTTTAACTGCATCTAATTGTGCAGAAGTGCGGTCCATTTGCGCCAAGTTTTGACGGTAAAGATCAACGCACTCTGACTATCTTGACGCTCAACCGCTTGTTGCCATGCGATGGCTGATTCCACTTTGGTCACATGGACGCCATGTTTCAAGATTTGGAATTAAGCGTAATGAGGTGGTTTGCTCAACTGGTTGGTGAGTTGGGCCATCTTCGCCCTAAAGCCGATCGAGTCATGAGTATAAACGAATAGAGTGCGTTGTTTCATTAATGCCGCCATACGCACTGCATTGTGTGCATATTCGTAGAACATTAAGAAGGTTGCGCCGTAAGGAATGAACCCGCCGTAAAGCAATACCATTCATAATCGCTGACATACCGAACTCACGCACACCATAGTTGATATAGTTACTCATCTACGTTTTCGTGTGCACGAATTGGTTTAGAACCGCTCCATAACGTTAAGTTAGAGCTTTGCTAAGTCTGCTGATCCACCTAAAAATTCAGGTAACACATGTGCATAAGCTTCGATTGCAGTTTTGTGATGCTTTACGGCTTGCAATGCTTGCTGGTTCGCTTATAATTTTTCAATGAACGCTTTAGATTCTGTAGCCCAATTTGATGGTAATTCACCATTTACGCGACGTGTAAATTCTGCAGCAAGTTCTGGATATGCTTTTAGCATAAGCGGCGAATTTTTCTTCCCAAGATTTTCTGCTGCAGCGCTTTTTCTTTTGCTGACCATTCAGCATAGTACTCAGCTGAATTTCAAATGGACCATATTCCTCAGCTAGTGCTTTACGGGTTAATGCGATTTCTTCATCACCAATGGCACCGTGACAATCGTGAGAGCCAGATTTATTTGGTGAACCAAAACCAATGATCGTTTTACAAATAATCAACGTTGGTTTCTCTTTTCTGCTTGAGCAAGAAATGAGTTGCGGCACGAATTTGTTCTGACATCGTGACCATCCACATTGCGGATCACTTGCCAGCCATAAGCTTCGAAAACGAGCTGCGGTATCATCGCTGAACCAAACCACCTGCACGACCATCAATCGAAATGTCATTGTCATCGTAGAATGCGATTAATTTACGCAAGGCCTAATGTGCCGGCTAAAAGAGCAAGCTTCGTGAGAAACCTTCCATTAAACAGCCATCGCCTAAGAACACATAAGTGTGGTGGTCTACGATTTCGCTGGCCTTCACGGTTAAATTGACCCGCTGTGTTTTCTCAGCAATCGCCATACCCACAGCATTAGTGATACCTTGGCCTAGTGGACCAGTAGTAGTTTCAACACCTGGTGCATAACCATTCTGGGTGTCCGGGGTTTTAGAAACGTAATTGACTGGGAATTGTTTTTAAATCTTCGATGAAAGATCTAACCTGTTAAATGTAAGTTATAAATCAACATTGAAACCGTGGCTGTTAGAAGTCACAAAACGGTCACGATCAGCCCATTTAGGATTGTTTGATTGTGTTTTCAAGAAATCGCGCCATAATAATTCCCGCGATATCCGCCATTCCCATTGGTGCGCCAGGGTGGCCTGATTTTGCTTTTTGTACTGCATCCACTGATAGCGCACGAATTGCGCTGGCGAGTTGTCTACGAGTTGCCATGTTTTTCTCCTATCTAAATAATTTGGAGTATTCTACCTTATTACACTGATTGACTTGAGCAATATCTGCAATTTCTATTTACCTTGATCAAATTCTTCGACGACGTTGGTGAAAACGTTGGCTACCTCGATTCTACCTTGCAAATTTACTCACCGTTTCTAGTTTCTACTGGTTTTTCGATATGTCTCGACGATAATGACTTAAAAATAATGAATGGAACTGCAAGTAAATGCTACATCTGAATAAAAAGACCACACAATTTCACCATATAAGCGGTGGAAGACTTGATTAATTTTGCTCTGCGTTGTTTGAGCATATTAGCGTCAAACGTCACTCGCAAGAAGCTACGAACAGCGTTATTAGAAGCAGAATAAATGGGCTCAACAATTTGCTGTGTGAAAACTCGCCTCATTTTTATGTTCTAGACCAAGTTGCTCACGAAGATTACCCGTATTGGATTTCTGTGCTAATCTCGCTGTTATAATCATAAATGGTCGTATCGAGCACAAAGTTTTCTTTAATTCAATTATCCAAATTTTCGACGAGCTGATCGGATTTCGCATTATTAGTTAATAAAACCGAAAACAAATTGGCCTGTTGACGAACCAAAGCATGCGATAAATTCGCTACTTGATCTCACATTTTGAAAGTTGTGAACCAATCTTAAATTGCTTCACACAAACAAAAATCACGGCCATAGCACCGATACAAAGCAGCAATGATAATGCCCAAACATCAATGATTTTTGAAGTTTTTCTCTTAATTAATTGCACGTTGTTTTTCCATTTTTCGCCATAGATCGGCTAGAATAGATGAGTATTCACAATTTACAGGATTTTCATGCAAATTCAAAACCTTGCAAAGCATTACCCAAAAATATCCCCAGTCCCCCACCGCACTTTTCGTCTGATTTGCCTCGCTCTGATGAATCGTATGCGTTTATTTTATACGGCACCACGCTGAATTTAGCGAAATTACTCAATTTCAACAAAAGTGCGGTCAATCTTTCCAGTGTTTTGATGCATGGAACGTTGATACCATTGTCCTTTTTAAAAGGCAAATGGCTAGCCGATTTTATTGCCCATGCTCACGACCCGCAATTAGACATCGCCAACTGGATTTTGATGCAAAATTATCAGAAAAAGGTTTGATGGTAATGGATATGGATTCTACTGCCATTCAAATTGAATGTATCGATGAGATCGCTAAACTGGCTGGCACGAGGTGAATTAGTTTCTGCCATTACTGAAAGCGCCATGCGTGGCGAGCCTCGATTTTGAACAAAGTTTGCGTCGTCGAGTGGGAACACTTAAAGGCGCGCCAGAAAGTATTTTGCAGCAAGTACGTGAAAAATTACCGTTAATGCCAGGCTTAATTGAAACCATTAAGACGCTACAACAACATGGTTGGAAAAACCGCCATCGCTTCTGGTGGCTTTACCTATTTCGCCGATTATTTAAAAAGTTTATTAAACCTCGACTTTTGCGCGTCCAATCAATTTGAAATTATTGATGGCACGCTGACCGGCAATGTAGAGGTAGCGTAGTCGATGCACAATACAAAGCGAATACCTTTGCAAAAACTCGCTGAAGAATACCATATTCCATGCAAAACACCCTCGCTATTGGTGATGGCGCCAATGATTTGGCGATGATGAATGTCGCTGGATTAGGAGTGCATTCCATGCCAAACCGAAGGTGCAACAACAAGCGCAAAGTGTGGTAAACTTTTGCTGACTTAACCGCACTTTTTATGTCTTTAAGTGCAAATGATCGAATTTAATTCATTTTTGGGAGAAAATTTATGCCATCTTTTGACATCGTATCTGAAATTACTATGCACGAAGTGCGTAATGCGGTTGAAAATGCAAACCGCGTATTAAGTACTACTATGATTTCCGTGGCGTGGAAGCGGTCATTGAATTAAAATGAAAAAGCGAAACCGTAAAAGTGACGACCGAATCTGATTTCCAATTAGAGCAATTAATTGAAATCTTAATTGCGTGCGTTTGTAAAACGTGGCATTGAGCATAGCTCGTTGGATATTCCAACAGAAAGTGAGCACCACGGTAAACTTTACACCAAAGAAATCAAATTAAAACAAGGGATTGAAACGAGATGGCGAAAAATCACTAAATTAGTGAAAGATTCAAAAATCAAAGTTCAAACTCAAATTCAAGGTGAATAAGTGTGCAAAAATCGGTAAATCTGTGATGATTTAGCAAGCTGTTATTCAATTGGTGAAAGGCGCTGAATTAGGTCAACCATTCCAATTTAATAACTTAGAGATTAATTTAATGAAAAATATCTGTGGGTATTTTTGACTCGCAATCTCAGCATGTTCGCTCGCAAATGAGAATGCCATGAATCTCGGTGATAGTGTCATTGATGTTGTAAAATGTGAAAGCACCCAAAGGGGAAAAACTTTGGGTCGCGCTAAATAATCTTAAAACATCTCACTTACATGAAAATGATGTAAATGTGGCTCATCAAACGATAGATAATAATACTTATAAGTCTTATGCCACGGAAGCGACTCTTTTTCTTCCACCAACAGAAAAATAATCAGTTGTGGACGATAATAAAAAAGAGTGCAGCAGATAAGACGGGCATCAACTGTTACTATCGATTTGCGTAATGCGAAAGGTAAGTTTAATTTCTCACGTTGCTTGCAAACGAAAATGACGAGACTTTTTCATTATTAATGGAATCGAGTTTCGATATAAAAGAGCCTACCGATAAAATCCTTGAATTAATGGATCCTGTTACCTCACAAAAACTATCTAAACACGAGTTAGAAAAGCATTTGAGCAAATAAATCGTGATTGACTTAGGATGCGTATCCAAAGCCCTAAAATGTCATGGCAAGAATGAGAATTTTGATTATTTCACTCTATAACAGCTCCCAGCTTATTTGCAGAGTTTAGTTTTTGTTAAAATTCTAATTATTTTTACCTTAAACGTAATTAGAATTTGTAATAAAATGTTCTCACCTATCATCAGAAGAACATCTCTACTTTCTTATAAGGTTTTAACTCAATTCTTTATTTTTATTTTATATTTATGACCATTTCCTCTCTTATAAAAATACAGATTATCTCTAGGTATAGAAAACCTTGAAGATAATAGTATTGACTTAATTTTTAACCGACCTCCATATAATTTAGGGACTATTTATGAACAATAGACAAACTAATTTGAAGAAAAATGAGGGAAAACCTCATTCTATGCGGCGGGCTGGGACGATTTAACTAATGAAAATTGGCTTAAGCATATGGATTGTCTGAGTAAGACAAGGGTGTTAAAGAAAGGCGGTGCAATGTTACATGTTTATGTCTATTCTTAAAGTAGAAAGTTTAATTAAATTATCTGAAAAGTATAGATTTTATTATAAAACGATAGGTATATGGCATATCCTGCAAGAAATATTAATTTACATTTTGTTAATTCAAATGAGTGTTGGATTTATCTTTATAAATAATACAGGAGTTTTTAATAATGAGAAAATGGAATTAGATTTCATTGAAACTGCTATTACTCCAAAAAGTGATACGGTACTCATCCTACACAAAAAGCCAACTAGCATTATTAGAACATTTCATCAAGCTCTAAGTAATCCAAATGATTTAGTTTTGGACCCTTTTTAGAGGGAAGTACAGCAGTTGCTTGTAGAAGATTAAATAGAAATTTTATTGGTTTTGATTTAAATAAAGATTATTGTGAGTTAGCAATAAAAGAGTAGAAAAATGATTAAAAAGTTATTGATTTATTTTCGGTGTTAGGTGGTTTATCTCATGATTTAGAAATGAAGGTTTTTCTATTATTCTTGCGAATGAAATAGATCCAGATATTGCAGAATCATACAAAAAGAATCATAAAAGATACTATTATGATTAACGATGATATTCAAAACTTAGAAATTTCTAATGTTTTTCAAAAATATACTGATATTGATGTATTATTGGTGGACCTCCTTGCCAAAGGTTTTTCTCAAAAAGGAAGTAGAAAAAGTATTGAGTGACCCAAGAAATTTCATTTAGAAATTTCTATGAAATTGTAATTTATACAGCCTAAGTACTTTGTGATTGAGAATGTTCCAACTATCCTAACTGCTAAAAATGGAATGTTTAAAAATGAAATATACACCTTATTTGAAGATATTGTTATAAATTAAATAGTGGTATTTTTAAGCGCATCTGATTTTTGTGTCTTCAATTAAGAAAAAGAGCTATTTTAATAGGAAAAGGGGAGATTCTCAGACATGCCAAAAACCAACAGAAAAGAAAATAACTGCATGGGAAGCTATTAGTGACTTAGCTTATTTAAAATCAGGAGAGGCGAGTTTGTTTTTGATTATAAAAATAAGCTTTAAATGAATACCAAAAAAATTTCTAAGAGGAAATGCAGAAATTATATAACCACGAAGTAACAAAGCATAGTAAACTAGCTTTAAAAAGAATGAAATTAATTCCTGAAAATGGTGATAAAGCAGATTTACCAAGTGAACATAGAACTAAAATCTATTTATAGTGGCACTTGGGGAAGAATAATTAGATAAACCCTCTGTAACAATCACCACCCGCTTTGATACCATCATCAGGACGCTTCATTCACCCATTTTTACATCGTGCAATTACTGTTAGAGAGGCTGCAAGATTACAAAGTCTTTCCTGATACAATCATTTTTCTATGGTAGTAAAACCTCCCAAATGAAACAAGTAGGGAAATGCAGTTCCACCTCTACTTTGCCCAAGCAATTGCAAAAACAATAAAAATGATATAGAGAAAGAAAATGAGTAATATTATTTATCCAAATAGGCTTGAAATAAAACCTAGATCTTTGAAATTAAGTATTAAATCATCTTTACTCTAAAAATTCATACTGCGGTTGCTTTTACTCTATTTTTGTGGAAATCGAAATGATATGCCATACTCATTGAAATATAGTAAGCAAATTGAAAATAGCAATGGTATTTTTAGAATTATCTGATGATATAAAAGAAAAGCTAATTAATACTTTTAATATATACAAAGAAAAGTTATCTATTTCTGAAAATGATTTCTTATCAATAGTTTATAAAAACCCATTATTAACTTCTACAAATTGAAGCTATTATTGTTTGCTTTTGAATTAGTATGGAAATTGCTAAAAATCTCATTTACAGATGGAAAACTAGCATTCAGTGCCGAAAGAAGCAAATATAGAGGTAAAGCAGTTAGATATGCAAAACAAATAGAATTTTTCTAACCTTATTGATATTTTTGATATTCTTATTCAAGAAAAATAAAGAAGAATATGAATTAGAATTATTTTAAATGGCTTTTTAGATAAAGATACAGGGTAAGTTCAGAAACTTTAATTGTTACTGACTATTTTATCTGATGAGTCTATTTATAAAATACCTTTTTAGAAAAATAATGACATTGATTTTATCATGGGGGCTATACGAAAATTTATCAAATGAAAATTTATTTCAATTCAAGGATGCAAAAGAGCCAAAGGGTTCTCTGTGATTCTAGGTAATATTCTAGATAATAGATTAAATTTTTTATTAGTGGTAAAGATAAGCAAAAACTTACTTTATCTAATAAGTAGAAAAATAACTTTACAAAAATTATTCTAAACGTTCATTACTAAATTTGATTTACAAATATTAATTTTAAATGAGCTAATACAAGAAGAAAAACTGAAACATTAAAATCAATCCAGTTCAAGATTTTCAAAGACTTTCTACCTAAACCATTTTCTACTTCTTGCTGGCATATCAGGCACAGGAAAAATCTCATTTTGTACGCGAACAAGTTATAGAGAGAGAGGCAAGAACGCTATCAGCTCAGAAGCCGTACGCCCTGATTGGCACGAGCCATCAGATTTATTAGGGCTATGCATCTCATTTAAATAGTCCAGCTGAATATATAATGACCGATGTACTCAAATTTATTATTAAGGCATGGAAAAACAATAGGAAATGTGTGCAAATTTGCAAAATGAAAATGATAAGATCGTTGTGAAGGGTAATCTAAATGCGCTAGCAAATATTCCTCCTTACTGGCTGTGTTTAGATGAAATGAACCTGCACCTGTTGAGCAATATTTTGCAGATTATCTCCGTGCTTGAAACTCGTAAATGGATATGGGATGGTGAGAATTTTTGAATATGACACCGAAGCACTCTTAAGTTCAACAACTTGGTCGAAGATTAGCGATTTCCAACAAACCTTAGAGGTAAACGATGAACTTTGGGAATATTTCCAAAAATGGGATTGGTATTCCGTTCAACTTGATAGTAGCTGGTACAGTGAATATGGATGAAACCACTCACACCTTTTCTCGTAAAGTGCTAGATCGTGCGTTGAGCTTTTGATTTTAGCGAGTTTTATCCAAACGAATTCGGAAACGTTTTTACACCAACTACTAAGCCGAAATTATTGACCTACCTATTTACTCCCACTTAAAGGAAGGAGATTTAGATGATGAACTTGTCAAGAAATCAATTGAATTTATCACTGCACTTAACCAAAACTTTGAAAATACGCCATTTAAATTGTTACCGCGCGTTAAATGAATTACTTTTTAAGCATACAAGCATTTCAGGCAAAAATGACATTGAACTTCAAGCGGTGTGGGACGATTTTGATGACGAAAGTCTTACCACGTATTGAAGGCTGATGAAACCAAAGTGGTGATGTACTTGATAAAAATCGAAGCTGTTTTTAGAGCAATTAAGCAGTATTTTGGCAATTAAGACGTCCTGACTTATGGCGAGAGTCAACAAAAGGGAGCCCCAAAATCCACTTCAAATCAAGTGCCGTTCCAAGCAAAAGTAGAATATATGAAAAATTGCTAAAAGATCGTGGGATGGTGAGTTTTTGGTAGGTAAGACTATTGAACTTGTAAAAATAAGCTTTATAACTTCAAATTTCTTGAATAATGTAAACATGAAGATTTATTGCCATTCACATTCTCATTTTTCCTTTGAGATTTTTTTCGTCTAACCTAGAATCTCGCCAACATCAGCTATACTCAAACATTGCAAAAACGAAATGAAGAAATACCTCTTTGCAATGTAAAATTAATACGCAAAATCAAACACTTGAAAAACCAATTTTCTTTGAAAATACCTGTTATGATTTTTGAATTTATGTTTAATGAAAGCATTAAAAAGTACAGATTAATCATAAAATTACAAGCGATTAATGACGCTTTCGCTTTAATTCTAGACTGAATTTGCTGATTGGAACGCTTGATACAGGCAATGACCTAGGGTTGGTCTTTATCTGCCGTTAGCTATGAATTGGAAGATGGTTCACATCACAAATTTGAATTTGCTTTTGAAGTGTTACCAAGCAAAATGGATTTTGCATTCTGATCTGTCCAAAATGTATAAAGACATTGATGACCATTATCCACTTTGGCGCTTTAATTTAGCGGAAAAAGACCGAGCAATCTCATAAAGATAGCATGGGCGAGCTCGATTTTTCATTACTCTGGCTTGCCCAATTTCAACGCCTGCAAAAAGATTTTGCTCTAAGCATCGAAAAATGCAGCAAGCAGCCCACACAACCACGATTACAAGCATTTAGAAAAGTACCAGAAAGCCGATAAAAATTAAAGGAAATTACCTGAACACACGGCAATGAAAATCAGAAACGAGATGAAAAATGGCTTATAGCACAAACACTATGTAATCACAGAAAAACGCTTATCGGTAGATACACCTGAAAATCGTTTTGTCAAAATGACAGTGGCTCGCTCAGCTCAAATTTTGGCAAAATTTACCCGCTCTTTTTACGTAAAGAAAATGAAAAACATTGCGCCTGTCTAATGCATTTCCTTCGAACGGTTGGGCGAGTGGCAGCCATTGCGTTTATTCCAACAACAACCGTTTATGCTGTCAAGTGGGTAATTTTCAGGATTACATAAAGAAAGTTTAGTATTACAACAGCGCCCAGGCTATCAGCGGAGTTTTTCAAATTTGGGCAAGAATTGAAACATTATCTCGAAATTTTGAGCGAAATAATGCAGAAATTTCACAAAAATCAATAGCTGAGATTTATGAAGTTTGGTGTTTTTAGCATTACGTCGTTGTTTACTGCGATTAGGTTTTCACGAGAATCGTCGCAAAAATGCCTCGTTAAAAATGGATAACGATTTTAGTTTCCTTGCTATTCAAGATGGCATTAGAGAAAGCTTTTCCATTTCTGAGAAAAGATGGTGTTCAAATTTGCTTAGCTCATGAACCTAAATTTAGTAAAAAGAGAAAAATCAAGGATCGAGGAACCTTTGTCACATCACAAAAACCTGATATTTTCTTGGAAATTATATTCCCAAATCAGCAACGCTATATTTGCTATTTGATGAAATACCGTATTAAAACTTGGCAACCCAAAGATGAGAATGATGATATTGAACACACAGACTATGTACCAGATGATCGCAATTAACCAAATGCACCGTTATCGTGATGCCTTGATTTTCCTTGATGAAAAACAACTTACACCGAAATCTCGCAGTGTTTTGGTGCTTTTGCGCTGTATCCGGGTTTTTGATCAACAGTGTGATCCATATCAAAAATGCAATCGAAGAAGTAGGAATCGGCGCTTTTGGGCCTTGTTACCAACGGAAATGGCGATTATTGGCCTCTGAGTTTTCTTCGTGAAAAATTACATCTTGATACATGATAGTCTCTGGCCACATCCCGAAGCTCGCATTGCAGATCATGGAATGCCAACAAACCTGATATACTAATTTAGTGTTTTATTATTGGTTTAGGGAAAACCGTTCTACAGATTACTATGCTTGCAGAACAAGGGAAATTACGTTGGTATCACACCAGTTTCACATTTGAATTGAAATATCCTGACTACTTATGCAGCGAAATTGTTTTTAGCATTAGCATATCAAGTGTGAAATTCATCGACTCTATCCCACATCGGTAAAAATTACACGACTGTTTACAAATAGCCTTTTGAACAGGCTGAGGAGAAAATAAAAGTTCAGAAAATTACTATTTGTTTGAACTGGCAAAACCTTTCTACGATTAGAAGAGCCAATTACTGGCGTTCCGTCACTGGACACACAAGGTAAAGGATTTAGAAAAACGACGAAACTAACCACATTAGAAAACTAGATAATGTAAAATGTTTTTGACTGAGTTGGTATTCGAGTGAAGGATATTAAAAGCTGCTTAATAGGCAGCTTTTTCTTTAGTGAATTTTTGATACGCATATTTTATATTTACTATCGCTTACAAATAAATTATTTGCTGTCAGCCCTTGAACTAAAAATGAGATCCAAAAACACTCTCAGCCTTTATTTTTAGGATTAAAGTATACAAAATTTGCACTAGTTTTAGCCATTCTTTCTATTTTTACACCAATTAAGCCAATCTCGCTTTTTGCTTCTGCAATCGCTTCTGCTACACGAAGTGGTGAAACCCCACCTTTCGCACAACGTTTATCTAAACAAGATTGTAGTGAAAGAATGTCATATACATCATCCTACCACATCACTGAATTGACGGAACTCAGGAATGGTTAAGTCTTCCAACGCTTTTTCCTTTTTCAATGGCATAAACCACGGTTTCACCGACAATATGGTGAGAATCACGGAATGGCACACCTTTTGCCACAAGGTAATCCGCTAGCTCTGTTGCATTTGAATAACCTTTAAGGCTGCTTCGCGTGTACGATCGGTATTCACTTTTAATTCATCTAGTACAAAAGTCGCCATATCTACGCAATCTTGCCAGGTATCTAGCGCATCAAAGATCCTTCTTTGTCTTCTTGCATATCTTTGTTATACGCTAATGGTAAACCTTTTTAAAGTCATCAACATACCCAGTTAATGCGCCCATGACACGGCCCGCTTTTACCACGAATCAATTCACAAGCGTCTGGATTTTTCTTTTGTGGCATTAAAAGATGAACCTGAGTTACGCGATCTGACAACTCCACAAAATTCGCTTCACCACTGTTGAAAATAATCATATCTTCTGCGAAACGAGAAAGGTGCGCCACATTTAAAGACGCTGTTGAAAGCAATTCCACAATATGGTCACGATCAGAGACGCTTATCTAAACCATTACGCGTCGCAAAAGCAAAACCAAGATCTGGTGGCTAATTGTTCACGATCGACCGCATACGCCGTTCCTGCAGCGCACCGCTGCCTAATGGGCAGCTATTCATTCGTTTATAGCATCGGCGAGACGTGAATAATCACGCTCAAACATTTCCACATAAGCCATACACCAATGGGCAAAACGTGATTGGTTGTGCACGTTGTAAATGGGTATAACCCGGCATCACTGCATCTTGCGTATTTTCAGCAGTTTGTACCAAGTGACGTTGAAGATTACGAACAGACTCTTGCAACTCGACTACACGCTGTTTGCACCACATTTTTAATATCAAGTGCAACTTGGTCATTACGGTTACGACCTGTGTGTAATTTTTACCCTAAATTACCCACTTTTATCGATGAGCTTACTTTTCCACCCAGCTATGAATATCTTCTGCATCATCTTGTAAAATCGCTTTGTGGATTTGACCGCACTTCGATTAATAATTCATTTAAGGCAACCTCTAGCTGTTGTTGCTCTTCAACACTTAAAACACCGACATTAACTAAAGCTTTAGACCAACCAATTGAACCTTCAATATCTTGCTCTGCCAAGCGATAATCAAAAACGCAGGCTATCATTAAAAATCTTTAAAACGTTTGTCTGCTGCTGTGTAAAACGGCCACCCCAGAGAGCCATAAGTTATCCTTATCTCGATTATAAAAATATGATTAATTATTCAATTATCACGCATAATTAATCAATATGCAATAATAATCTCTACGTCGTCCGCTATTTTACCCTGTTTTTTTCTAACAAAAACTAGACAGTACTGCATTTTAGTGGTAATTTACGCAGCATTCTTAAGGGCATTGCCCACCATTCAAACAATTCAGTATTATCAACTCTTATTAGTTCCAACATTATTAATTATGCATCTTACAGAACTTAAAAATACGCCTGTTTCTGATCTTGTGAAACTTGGCGAAGAACAAATGGGTTTAGATAATCTTGCCCGTTTACGTAAACAAGATATTGTTTTTGCTATTTTTGAAACAGCACGCCAAGAGCGGTGAAGACATTTTTGGCGGCGGCGCTGAGATTTTACCCGATGGTTTCGGTTTCTTACGCTCCCGCAGACAGTTCCTACCTTTGCTGGTCCTGATGACATCTACGTTTCCCAAGTCAAATTCGTCGTTTCAATCTACAAACTGGTGATAAAATCGAAGGCAAAAATCCGTCCACCAAAAAGAAGGCGAACGCTATTTTTGCACTTTTAAAAGTCGACCAAGTCAACGATGACAAACCTGAAGTCTCTCGTAGCAAAATTCTTTTCGAAAAACTTTAACCCCATTACACGCAAATTTCTCGTTTAAGAATGGAACGTGGTAATGGTTCAACCGAAGACTTTAACCGCGCGTATTTTGATTTAGCCTCCGATTGGTAAAGGTCAGCGGGTTCTTATCGTGGCTCCGCCAAAAGCCGGTAAAACCATGTTATTACAAAACATTGCACAAAGTATCACGCACAATTATCCGGAAATGTGAACCTATTGTGCTTTTTAATTGATGAGCGTCCAGAAGAAGTAACGGAAATGCAACGTTCAGTAAAAGGTGAAGTCATTGCTCTACCTTTGATGAACCTAGCAACCCGTCACGTTCAAGTAGCAGAAATGGTTATTGAGAAAGCAAAACGTTCTGTTGAGCATAAAAAAAGACGTAGGGTGATTTTTGCTCGACTCTATTACTCGTTTTAGTACGCTTACAACACTCGTAACACCAGCATCCGGTAAAAATTCTTTCTGGTGTGGATGCAAATGCTTTACATCGTCCAAAAACGTTTCTTTGGTGCGGCGCGTAACGTAGAAGAAGGCGGTAGCTTAACCATTATTGCAACTGCGCTTGTGGATACCGGTTCAAAAATGGATGAGGTTATCTTTGAAGAATTTAAAGCGTACCGCAACATGGAATTACATCTTTCTCGCAAAATTGCAGAAAACGAGTGTTCCCAGCGATCGACTTCTAACCGTTCTGGTACGCGTAAAGAAGATTTACTTTACCACACCAGATGAATTACAAAAAAGTGGATTCTGCGCAAAATTCTTAACCCAATGGGTGAAGTGGAAGCGATGGAATTCTCATCGACAAACTTATGGTGGCAAAAACCAACGATGAGTTTTTGAAATTATGAAGCGGTCTTAATTCTGACTGCATCTTAAAATCAAAAAGGCTTGGAAAACCAAGCCTTTTTATTTTTGCGAATTATTCGCCCAAACGCTCTTTAATACGAGCAGATTTACCTGAACGTTCACGTAAGTAGTAAAGCTTTAGCTTTTACGTACTGCACCTTTTACGTTTAACAGTGATTGAATCCACAACTGGTGAGTGAGTTTGGAATACACGCTCAACACCCTACACCGTTAGAAATTTTACGTAAAGTGAATGCTGAATGCAAACCACGGTTACGAATTGCAATAACCACGCCTTCGAATGCTTGCAAACGACGTTTGCTACCTTCAACTACCCATACTTTTAACTTCTAAAGTATCACCTGGCGGAAGCTAGGTACGTTTTGTTTTAATTGTTCTTGTTCGTTGTTTGATAATGTTAGACATTGTTTGATCCCTTTATTGATCCTAGATGTAACTGAAACTAACTGTTACGCTCGGCTTGCGCCTCTTTTTAACAGTTTACGTTGTTCGTCAGTCAGAGCTAGGCCTTCTAAGAGCTCAGGGCGTCGGAGCCACGTTCTTTATAGCGATTGTTTTAATCGCCATTTCGAATTTCTTCGTGATGTCCCGACATCAGCACAGGGTGGTACAGTTAATCCTTCTAACACTTCCGGTCTGGTGTAATGCGGGCAATCTAATAAACCGTCTGCAAAAGAATCTTCTTCTGCGGAGGCTTGTTTTGCCTAATACACCGGGAATAAAACGCAACAGCATCAATTAATGTCATTGCCGGCACTCCCACCGGTCAGGAACATAATCGCCGATTGACCATTCTTCATCGATTTCAGTTTGAATCAATCGCTCATCAATACCTTCGTAACGTCCACATACCAAAAATCAATTTCTGATTTTGAGCAAGCTCGGTTACGCCGCCTTGATCGAGTTTACGTCCTTGTGGCGAAAGGTAAATCACCTGCGCCTTTCTCCTGCCGCTGCTTTCGCAGCATGAACTCGCATCCTGTAAAGGTTGCACCATCATCAGCATTCCCGGACCACCACCATAAGGACGTATCATCCACGGTTTTATGCTTGTCGAATGTAAAAATCTCTTGATTCCAACATTCTACTTGCAGAAGATTATGTTTTACGGCTCTACCTGTAACCCCAAATTCCGTAATCGCTTTTAAACATTTCGGGGAATAATGAAAATCACCCCTATCCACATAAAAAGCCTACTACATTACGTTTGTATACTTGAGATTAGAAACCAGCGTCCCAATCCACTTCTATTGTTTTTCGTGGTGAGATCGACTCTTTTAACTACTTGTTCATACAAGAACGGAATTAACCGCTCTTGTTTTCCAAAAAGCATCTTTAGTATTGGCTTACCACTAACACATCATTAGAACCAGTTTCCATCATCTCTGTTACCGTTCCCATTGTATAACCTTCTAGTTGACGACTGAACAACTGATTAAATCGTGCCAGTAATAATCGCCTTCTTCCAGTTCTGGGAATACAGATAAATCCACACCAATTTCAACATTTGCTAGTTTTAGTGGCTTCACGATCATCAACGCCTTTTTAATTTGACGATGATTTCGTGATTATGATGACGCCAGTTTTCTAATTCAGTTGGCTGCCATTCACCTTTGATTTTTAAAAACCAAGGTTGATAATCAAAAATGCTTTCAGCTTGTTCTGTTGATGAATAAATACGTAACCACCCACGGATACCGTAGGTTGAGCCTAATTTGCCCACAACTTCAATACGTTGTTGTTCCATATTTTTCACCTATCTTAGTTTAAGAACCAAATCAAAAAGCGAGATTATGCTTTTTGAGCTTCTTTACCAAAGTCGCAACACGGTCTGAAAGTGAAGCACCTGAGCAACCCAGTGGTTTACACTGCTCTAGATCAACACGAAGACGCTCTGCGTTACCTTTGTGCGATTGGGTTGAAGAAACCTACACGCTCAATGAAACGACCGTCACGTGGTGAACGACCGTCAGTTACTACGATTTGATAAATGGGCGTTTTTAGCTCCGCCACGAGATAAAACGAATGGTTACCATAACCTTCCTCTAAATGTTTAATTACTAAAAGAATATTCTCAAACTCGAAAGTGATTTAAGAATATAGCTATCTCTGATATATAGACAAAAAGCCTGAAGATTTTACACTTTTTGAGCAAAAAGCAAGCCACAAGCCCATTTCAACTTGAGAAATTCACTGATGAAAAATGACCGCACTTCATCACAAAGTGCGGTCAAATTTTCATTCATTTATTGGCTTAATAAACCCTTGCGCCAACATTGCATCAGCCACTTTCACAAAGCCTCATGACATTGCCCCGACAACATAGTTGATGTTTGCTTGACCAGAGACAGTGCCATATTTTTACAGTTTGCATGAATATCTCAACATGATACGATGAAGCTGTTTATCCACTCTTTCAGCCGACCAATACAAACGTTGTGAGCTTTTGTGCCATTTCTAAACCTGACGTTGCTACACCACCGGCATTTGCTGCTTTTGCCAGGCCCAACAATACGCCAGACCCTAAGAATGCCTCTGTAGCTTGATAGTGGTTGGCATGTTTGCACCTTCAGCAACCAATTTCACGCCATTTGCAATTAAGGCTTTAGCGTCTGAAATCTCTAATTCGTCTTTGGCTGCACAAGGAAGAGCGATATCAGCTTTCACTTCCTCAAGGGCGTTTACCCGCAACATATTGCAAACCAAACTGTTCCGCAAATTCTTTACGCGACCACGTTTTACGTTTTTGAGTTCTAATAACGCAGCTAATTTTTCACGATCAAAAACCTTCTGGCAAATATACACATAACCCTGCCGAGCTCAGAACAGGTTACCACTTTCGCACCGAGCTCCATCGCTTTTTCAATGGCATATTGAGCCACGTTACCCGAGCTAGAAACTAAAACGAGTTTTACATCTTGAAGCAATCCCCTTTTCAGCGAGCATTGCTTTGTGCGAAATACACCAAACCATAACCCGTCGCTTCCAGGACGAATTAAACTCCCACTGAATGAAAGACCACGCCCTGTAAACACACAAGCAGCTTAGTTTGATAATTTTTCCATATAGCCTCGCAAGATAGCCGACCTCTCGACTCACCTACACTCGATATCGCTCGCCGGCACATCGGTATCCGGACCGACATGACGATAAAGCTCAGCCATTAACGCTTGGCAAAAACGCATGACTTCTGCATCTGATTTTCCTTTAGGATCAAAATCTGAACCGCCTTTCGCACCGCCCATTGGCAATGTGGTTAAGGTATTTTTAAAGATCTCGTTCAAAGCCTCAAGAATTTTAAAAACTCGATAAGTTAACAGATGGATGGAAACGCATCTCCGCCTTTGTATGGACCAATTGCGCTGTTGAATTGCATGCAGAAAAGCTCGGTTTACTTGAACTTGACTTTATCATCAGTCCACGCCACACGGAACTGAAATGCACGCCTTCAGGTTCAACTAAACGCTCTAATAAAGCTTCTGAACGGTATTTAGGATTTGGTTTCAAGAAAGGCCAGATTGAAGTGAATACTTCACGAACGGCTTGTAAAAATTCAGGTTGCTGGGTCCGTCATGTTGAGCCACTTTTTCAAGAAATTCGTCTAAGGATGCTACTGCATGACATAGGATTTTCCTTCTAGTAGTGAGGAGTACGATGTGTAAAATTATTTTATTTCACTGTCTTCTCTTGCGGTGTGCCTTCAATATAGCAATAGAAAAATCAATTCAGCACAGTTTTTTATAGATGAAGAAAATAAAAACGAGAAAACATTTAATATTTTCTCCCGTTTCTATTAGATAAGATTCGAAAAATCAGTATCTGCTTAACACTTCAACTTAAAAAGTCCTTATTTATTTTTACCTTCTAAGTAAAAGCCACCTGCAACCTGCTTCGCAAAGTACGTCAAGATACCATCCGCACCCGCACGTTTAAAGCAAAGCAATGATTCCATAATGCATTCTTTTTCTTTCAACCAACCATTTTGAATGGCTGCCATATGCATCGCATATTCGCCAGAAACTTGGTAAGCAAAAGTTGGCACACCGAAATACTCTTTCACGCGATATACCATATCCAAACATACGGCATACCTGGTTTTACCATCACCATATCCGCACCTTCTTGTAAACTCAAGTGCAACTTCTGTAGTTTCATTTGCCATTTGCCGGATCAAGTTGGTAAGTTTTCTTATCGCCACCTTTCAGATTACCCGCAGAACCGACTGCATCACGGAATGGACCATAGTAATTAGACGCATATTTCGCTGAGTACGCCATAATTTGTGTATTGATATGGCCATTCTCTTCCAATGCCTGACGAATACGGCCAATACGACCATCCATCATATCACTCGGTGCCACAACATCTGCACCCGCTCAGCATGAGAAAGTAGCCTGTTTGATCGAATATCTGTCGTGATATCGTTTTAAAACATAACCTTCTTCATCAATGATGCCATCTTGTCCATGAATGGTATAAGGATCGAGCGCACGTCAGTTAATCACGCCCACTCTGGATACGCAGCTTTCAATGCTTTTTACTGCACGCTGTACTAAACCATTTAAGCAAAACGCTTCATCTGCCATTAAAGATTTTTATCTTGCTCAACCATAGGGAATAATGCGATCACTGGCACACCATATTTCACCAAAAGACCTGCTTCAATTAATAATTGATCGATGGTTAAACGCTCAACTTTAGGCATAGAAGGTACCGCTCTGCGATGATTTTTCACCCTTCAATAATAAATACCGGATAAATTAAATCACTAGCGGTTATGTATTTTTCTGCCACTCAAACTGGCGGCTAAAATCATGTTTACGTAAGCGACGAAGACGACGGGTTGGGAAACCGCCTAAAATTTGTTGAGTCATAATAATATCTCCTGTTTTTTTATGATAGTAAAGGGCGTATCACCTACGCCCATAATCTTTGTGATCCAAACTCAGCCTGATTTTCTACCGCACTCTTCTTCATCCGTTGTCTCTTCTCATCATCTTTCGCTGATAGAAACGAGCAACCACGCTCTAATTCAAATAGACACATTGGTACAGCAAGTAACGTTTTGTGAGAAAACATCCGGTGGCGTTAAGATCATACCGACAAAAACGCACCGACAACAATAATAAGGACGTTTTGCAGCTAATGCTTTTCGTGGTTGTGACACCTGTCCAACAAAGTAAAATAATGGCGACAGGTACTTCAAAACACACACCAAATGCCAAGAATAATGCTAAAGCAAAAATCAAGGTAACTACTCGATATCTGTGACGATAGCCACCCTTCTGGCGCGGTTTGAGTAAAGAAACCAAACACAAAAGGAAAACGATATAATAAGCAAAATGCTACACCGCAATAGAATAAAACTGTACTGGAAAAATAATAACGGATAAATTAAACGTTTTTCATGTTGATACAGCGCCGGTGCAACAAACGCCCAAATTTGATAAAGCAAATAAGGCACCGAAAATACAATACCGATACAATCAGTACATTTAATTGGCTAAAGAAAGGCGTTTGATATTGGTTGCAATCATGGTTGCGCCTTTGGCATGACAGCCGTTAAGGGTGCGGCAAACAAATGATAAATATCATTAGAAAAATAACCAACGCCACAAAAACCACTAAAAATACAAAATTACACAACGTAATAAGCGGTTTCTGAGTTCAACAAGATGGGTAATTAACGGTTGGGAATCGTCCGTCGTATTGCTCATAATTATTCTCTAGGACTTAGCTTCAGATTTAGGTGCTGCTGCAGTTCCACATCATCCGGCGAATAGTAACTCAGATAAACGCCTCGGTTAATTCAGCTTGTTCATGGGCTTCAAGTCGGTCAAATCCACTTGTTTTCGTTTTTTCAGGTTCTGAAACTTCAGCAAGTTCATTCTTCTATGCTTTATCGATGCTGTTTCAGCCGGTTTTTCTGTGGTTTCTGTGAATTCACCACGAGTTTTTTCAGCAGAATCAGCCGAATTTTTCAGCCGCACTTTTTAATTTCTTTAATTCTGCTCTTCTACTGTTGTACCTGCAGCAGCCGCTTTTTCTTCTAGCTCTGTAACGCATTTTTGAGCCTGCTCTTTCAGCCTTCAACGGTTTTACTTAAAGTCTGGGGAAAGCTGTTTTAGATTCAGTTGTTCCGCTTTTCAATGCTATCTTCGCACTCTTGCACTTTAAGCTCTTGTTTTAATTCATTTTGAACATTAGCTGCCAACCCACGGATCGTTTTCACCCAGCCCATTACCGTGCGAATAGCCACAGGTAAACGCTTAGGCCCAGTACTACCAAGCCTACAAGCATCAATAAAAAACAAGTTCGGAAAAACCAACATCAAACACGGTTATGCCTGTTCTTTATCTTTTACAGTTTCTGCGTTTTTCAGCGGTTGTTGTACCGTCTTTAATTTGAGTAAACTCAGCATCTTTTTGGGCTCGTCATCAGACATCGCTTTTTAAAGCCTTTTACTGCTGCGCCAAGATCAGATCCCGCATTGCGTAATTTTTGTACTGAATACTAATAAAATCACGACTAATAAAATAATCATTTGTGCTGGGACAAACCAAACATAGAAAAACTCCTAGAATTAAAATTGAAAAATTTGGGCTTGAATATACTCTTTTTATGCATTTGTCTCAAGAGGTAATTTTAAAAGTGCGGTCAAAAAAATGTTATTTTCAACCGCACTTTATTCTTATTATTCAGCCAGTTCTGTTTGCTCATGAGACAGGAATTATGAAATCAACAAAATCCAGCTCTCTCATGTATCGCTCATAACATTGCAAGATGTCCACGATCAAATCCTTCCTATGTGATATTCAAAGGATAACTCTTCCAATTGAATATTGGTTGAAACCATTAATGCATGATGAACTTGTGCTGTTTCAGATGCAGGGCTTCTCAAACAAGGTAATTTGGTAAAAATCTTCAGAATCCATTTTCAATAGAAAGGACCAGTTGATTATTATCGACGTCAAAACGTTGCTGTAATGTCACATTTAGACCATAGGTACCAATGAGTAAACTGCTGTAACTCTCATTGCTAAAAGTGCCGTTGTTTTTAAATGGGAAATGGCGTCATCTCGCTTAGTTCAATCACCAGCTGTCTTAAACGACTACGCCAGTTTGCACCTGTCCGTCCAAGCAAATCTGAAACCCTCTGTGGAATAATATTGATCGTTCAAATCGTAAACCTTTTAACAAACTCCATGCCATCACTGACATCAACAGAGCAAAGGGTAAAGAGAAAAACAACATCGTTGATTGTAGTATTTCAATACCGCCAAAAAGATAAAGAACAAACGTAACAGCGCTGACAATAAACCACCCCTAAAACATAGATTGCCAACGAGGTGAAAACCTGGCTTTTTCTTCAATTGCGATATTATTAAGTGTACAAATACCAAAGCATGGTTACAATAAAAAGAGGTGATAATAATAAAGCTAACGTTTTAGTTAAAAACCGGAATAGGTAAATAACTCAAAATCAAAAAGAAGTGATCCCACATCATTTACAGCTTGACCTAATGCCCCTTAGCAAGATGCTCATTCCACCCAAATTGCTCCATTACCAAATACCGAACTACAAAACGAAGAATAAACTTGGCACCATCAATACGCCGAAAATAAACTCCCTGCAAAGTCTCGTCCGCGAGAAATCCGTAGCGATAAAAACTCAAAACCTGGCGCCCATGAAAACCACCATGCCCAGTGAAAAAACCGTCCAATCCATAAACCAATCTAGATGTTCTACATCATAGGTATAAGCCTAGTCGACTCCTAATTAAAACCGCTTAAATAGGGTACCACATATTTTCCGTAAAGCAGAAATTAAATATATTGTCGGACCGAATAGCAAAAACCAATAACATAAAAGAGAAAGGTAACGTTTAGATTTAGCTCACTAAGAATACGGAACCTGTTGGCAATTCCTTGCAGTGAAATTACAGATAGCAAATGATAAAAACACTCACTAAAAATAAGGGGAACCAAATACGGTGAGTTATCCAATAAATGCATTGAGTGAATGCTGCAGCCAACCGAATCGCACTGTAACCTAAGGTTGCGACTACGCCAACAAGGTGGTACAAATCCGAGAATATCAATGACATCCCCACTTTTCCATTAATCTTTCTTTCAGCAAGTGGATAAAAACAAGAGCGCTAAAAGAAAAAGGGGTAATTTATAGCGAAACTGAAATAAGCAATCGTAAGTGCAATTAATCCACAACATAGCTCAAGCACTGATACTCCAATGAAAAATACTATAATGCCGTCTCGAACTTTCATATCTCACCTATTGCGGAAAGAAAATGTGAAAGCGGTTCAGCTACACCAAGCGAAAACAATACCAATACCAATTCCAGAGGTAAAGAGTAAGCAATCCAAGAGCCTAATTTAAACTCTGGTTCTTCCTCATCACCCCGAGTTTAATATCGCCGTATCGTCCTAACGCCAAGAAAAGCAAAAAGAATAGAAAAATGCACTCAGTAAAAATATAAAACCAGCTAAATTGAGAGAAAATAAATGCTTTTCGCCGCAGCAAGATAAGATATCGTTTGCTGCGTATCAAATAAAAGGGCTGCAATAATCCAAACTAAAACATAAACTGCCCCAAATAACATTTGCTTTGAAAGTATTTTTGTATCTTCATATTTGTTTTAAGATAGTGCGGTTAAAAATAAGAGGATTTTTCAACCGCACTTTAGTCTTATTATTCAGCCAGTTCTGTTTTGCTCGTGCCATCAATTCTCTGACCCACATCGTCTAGCAAACTTAAAGTAACGTTCATAATGTTTCAACATATCGGCAATCAATTCATCTTGATCCATATATTGCACATCATAACCCACTCGACCATCAAAGAAATAAGTGTATGGTTCATAAGTCATACTATGCTGAATATGTGGCAAATTGTCATCATTAATGAGTTGAGTGTGACATCCTGACCCACAGATTTCACCCTGCATACATAAAGTCTCGCATTGATTCTTTTTGAATGACCAATCCACTGCAGGTTCATCTTGTTCAAATAACGTGTTAATTTTGCACGCTCAAGTCATATTTGCCAATCAACTCTTGACGTAATCTCACGCATAGCCGGTAATACCGTATGTTTAAGGAAGCGTAAAATATCTTTTTCTTGCGTTTGGTTCATCATTTGTTCCAAACGTTCTTTCCACTTATCCCCCGTCCAGAAAATACTGGTTGGATTCACTTTGGTATCAAAATATTTTTAGTCCGCATTCAAGCCTTTCCATAAACTAAAACACATCAACAACATCAACATGGCGAAAGGTAACGCCACTAATAGCGTCATTGCCTGTAGATTAGCCAAGCCGCCTGATTGCATCAAAACAATGGCGACAACTGACATTAATATGCCCCACATCACGGCCTGCCAACGAGGTGCTGCAAGGCTTTTATCGCGTGATGCAATGTTATTTAATACATAAATACCGGAGTCTGCTGAGGTGATAAAGAATAAAGAAATCACCACCAAACTCACTAAACCCGTCACGCCAGAAAGCGGTAACTAATCTAAGAACTTAAAGAGCAACGTTTCAGGCGAAGAAATCATTTGTCCTAACGTACCTGCAGCTTCACCATCATTCAACCAAATGGCTGTATTACCAAATACGGTAAACCACAAGATACCGAACATGCTAGGAATCACTAACACGCCGAAAAATAAATTCACGAATTGTACGTCCTTTCAGATATTCGAGCAATAAACAAGCTCGACAAATGGCGCCCAAGAACACCACCATGCCCAATACAGAATTGTCCAACCGCTAAACCAGCTAGTATGTTCTTGTTCATAAACATAGGTTTTGAAGCTTAATTGTACTAAGTTGCTAAGATACGTTCCGATGTTGTCGCTAAAAGCTGATAACAAATAAAGTGTCGGTCCCGCCACTAACACGAAAATCAACAAACAGAAAGCGAGTGTTAAATTCAGCTCACTTAAGATTTTTACCCCTTTCCCTACGCCAGAAATCGCGGAAAATGTCGCTAAACTCATTACCACAGCAATCACAACCATTTGTAAGCTGAAGCTATTTTCACTAATCCAGCCTAATTGATGTAAGCCTGCACCCAATTGTGATGCACCAAAACCTAATGTCGTGATAACACCAAATAAGGTGGCAAGTAACGCCATAATGTCGATAAGATCGCCTAACTTGCCATTAATACGCTCTTTCAATAACGGATAGAAACAAGAACGTAATGCCAAAGGTAATTTGTAACGGAATCCAAAGTAAGCCAATGCCAACGCAATCGTGCCATACACCGCCCAGGCATGAATTCCCCAGTGGAATAAGGTGTATAACAAGGCTTCTTGTTGCTTATGCTCTGCGCTGCCTGTGGTAATATCAGATAAGTAATGCGTCAATGGCTCTGCTACACCAAAGAACATCAACCCTACCCCCATACCGGCAGCAAATAACATCGCCAACCAAGACAGAAAACCAAATTCAGGCTCTTCTTCATCATTGCCTAATTTGATATTACCTAGGCTACTGACTGATAAAATGACTAAAAAGCCCAAAAATACTGAGAATGCTAATACGTAAAACCAACTAAAGTTGGCAAAAATGCCCGATTTAGCAGCATTTAATAAAGTTTGTGTTTGTTCAGGTGCGATTAAAATCATCGCGACAAGCAACACCACAAAAATAACGTTGCACCAATCACTAAAGGATTGAACGACGTTTGCTTTTCCATAAATTTAGATAAAGACAACGCTTCCCCTTAAAAAAATTAAGTGAATAAAAATAAAATCAGATTAAATAAAAATAAGGCCTTTAAGCCCCTAAATGGTGAGATGGAACCATCGCAAATGATAGCACGGAGAAGTGCGATTTTGAAGAAAAACGCTCAGTAGGATTTGAGTGGATTGTTTCAAAAGTGCATTTATGGTATCAAAAATACCAATTATTTCAAATTAGGAAAATATTGATGGTATTTAATTTAAGTCGTATTTTTAACTGATATAATGAATTACAAAACTTGCTCAAACAAGACAGTAAAAGAAAAACGTTTTATTTAATGTGTTGTAGATAAAACAATTTCTTAATGCAGCTTCAGTAAGCTTTATCAAACGTCTGATCATCTAAATCAGATGAAATAAAAAAATTTTAATTTTACAATCGGTTATGTGTGGAGGTTCATCATAACCATGCACACCAAGTAAGGTTAAAGGATTGGCGAGGTTGAGCCAAATTTTTCCTTCCATTTCTACAATATCGGCACGTTGGTATTGTGAACAAAATGCGCTTTTACACTACTCAAAAATGCCACCTAGAATAGAAAACAGCAGAAATAATCTCACCGCACTGCGGCGATTGGTTATCGAAATTGACTTGTGAATAGAGCGGAATACCGTCATTCGGTGTGAATAACGTAATCAATTTCTTCTCCGCGTAATACGGCACTCGATATTTCGCTGTAAAACATTCACTTTCAGGCACATGATACACACTTCGTTCCCCTCAATATTGATTTTGCTTCATTTAATACCTTAAGTTTGCTCAATAATGTCAAATCCATTTGAGGGCGAAAGTTGAGCGGCAAATCCACAATCTGGATTTAATCCGCCAAATTTGCTCTGGTGGAAGGTAATTTAAGGCCTTTTCTGCTCGTTGAACAATCTGATCTACGGTTTCCACCTTCATCAGACGGGATTGATGACGCCTAAAGCCTAAAATACATTTTTGTCTTAAAGACTTTTACCTTCTAATAACGAACTTAATTCTCGCTCTTGGCGTAGAAAATTCGAGCATTAAAATATCAGGTAATGCCGATTCAAACAAATCCACTAATGACATAAAGAGGTCCGCGTAGTACACGCCTCATCTTTGCTCCAGTTGCCACGACATGGCCTGTAATGCAGTTTTGATATTTTTATTTTCTGTATACTCAAAGATTTGAGTAATTAAACTTTTGCAAACTGTGGTTCGCATAACAAAATCTTGTTTTTCGCTTAACGCCGCACACGCATCGATGAACGATGCTTTGATGATGGCTAAAAATAACTTCTCATCAAAACAGTAGTCATCAAATTGAGACTACACTTTACTTGCCCACCTCAGCAAATGATCAATTCTCTTTGCTTTGAAGATAGTAACAACATCCTTCGCCATTTCTTCTTTGATGAATGACTGTTGCTGACACAGGCGAAAAGCCACGGAGACGAGCCATTAAGTAAGGTCCTGCAGGGTTGCTTTGAGTGATTGCTTGGTTAGATTTTTAGTAAGCATTTCATCTGCGAAGCTAAAGATTGTTTGTAGCTGATTTTTCCTACACAAATAGCATATGGAAAGTGCGGAACATCAAGGTTTCCTAGCATTGACTCAAAATTTGCTTTTCTTTAATGTGATCGAGCATTTCACCATGCTCATTAAGGTCGCGCCTTGAATTTTTTTGCAATAAAAGAAAGGCAATTGTCGCGAAGTACCGCCACCAGATGATATCAATGCCAGTACGTTGTTGAAGTTCGACACCCATGGTTTCTGAACAACGATTTGCCTGCCCAGTGGTTATTTTCCTAGTGCGCTTTTTACGCGCCATCAAAAAGCTATTAAGGAGCAAGATTGAGCCTAAAAGGAAGCGGTAGGAAAGGTTTCATAGTAAATCCACAATGATGGGCGTTTACACGCCCATCATGACATATTGATATTAAAAAGAATTTTAAATATTCATTGGCAGTTTGTACTGAGCAAAACCTTTTGTTCTACCTGCAACCCAACGCGTTTTAATCCTTCCAACCATCATTTCTTTATGTTCCGATTGTTGTAATCCATTTTGAACAAAGGTTTGGTGAATGGTATTGAATTTGGTTTCATCTTAACTTACGCGTCCACTGAAAATACAATGGTCAAATGATGGTATTTTTGCAAGTAGTCGAACTGTTGCTGGATCGAGCGTGCCATCTTTGTCCAACGTTCAAAGTTGAAATCTAACATCCATGTTGCAGAAACTTGGCGATCTTAATGCATTGGCTGCATCTAATTCATTCATCGCCTACATGATCACCGTGCAAAACCAACACCCACATCAAAGCGTTTTTCACATAATCTTGACCAAATTCCAAGCCATGTTGATGTAAAACTGATTGAATTAACTGCGCTTGTGGAGAATCAATTGCACCAGTGCCAGTTAGTTTTATTTTTAAATCTTCAACTGATTGGATAGCTGGATCATTAACAACCAAATAGCTTTGACGATCTTGGTCGGCATCACGCATGGCACCATTTGCTGTTTTCCATCACTACGTAAGTAACCGTCTAACCAAGCTAGGAGAGTTCCACTACATCAATTTCATTATCATA